>Ga0209825_1000031_pt1 | contig 144413 bp, 120 predicted proteins | sample EN8Hudsemesocosm_FD_184631 | JGI IMG/M metagenome (GOLD analysis project Ga0209825, IMG submission 184631) | Methane-oxidizing microbial communities from mesocosms in the Hudson Canyon - EN8B Hudson Canyon (SPAdes) (version 2) | ecosystem: Environmental > Aquatic > Marine > Cold seeps | place... | reverse complement strand
TTTGTTAAATCAACTTTTCTAAATAGCCAACAACCTACCTTATGAATCACATCAATACATCGCGTTACCCTACTGATAATAAACAAATAGATTTTTCTAGAAAATTCTCCGTCGCACCAATGATGGAATGGACAGATAGACATTACCGTTATTTTGCCCGCTTAATTAGTCGGCATACCCTACTCTATTCAGAAATGGTGACCAGTGGCGCATTGATTCATGGCGATAAGCAGCGGCATTTGCAATACAACGTTGAGGAACAGCCTGTAGCACTACAACTTGGCGGCAGTAACGCCAAAGAACTCGCTTTATGCTGTAAAATGGCTGAAAACTATGGTTACAATGAGGTGAACTTAAACGTAGGCTGCCCAAGTGACCGCGTGCAAAACAACATGATTGGTGCTTGTTTGATGGGGCATGCAAGTCTGGTTAATGAGTGCTTAAGTGAAATGTCAGCAGCTACATCGCTTCCCGTCACGGTTAAGCACCGTATTGGTATTGATGAACTAGATAGCCCTGAATTTTTGTTTGGGTTTGTGGATGAAGTCAAAAAATCTGGTTGCGCTACTTTTATCGTCCACGCGAGAAAAGCAATCCTTCAGGGATTAAGCCCTAAAGAAAATAGAGATATTCCACCCTTAATCTATGACCGTGTTTATGACTTAAAAAGTCAATTTTCCGAACTTGAAATAATCATTAATGGCGGCATTAAAACGCTTGATGAGATTCAAACACACCTTCAACATGTTGATGGTGTAATGGTGGGCCGTGAAGCTTACCAAAACCCTTGGTTGCTTTCTCATATCGACAAAGACGTATACAAAGACTCTGAAGCAGTAAGTCAAACTCGACATGATATTGTACGCTTGATGCTTCCGTATATTGAAGATCAATTAAGTAAGGGCCAGCGACTTAATTATATTACGCGTCATATATTAGGTATTTTTCATGCGCAGCCCGGCGGCAAACAATTTAGGCGTTTTATCAGTGAAAATGCCCATAAACCTGGCGCTAACGGAAGCGTAGTTGAAGCTGCACTCAAGCTTGTACCTGAAAAGATATAGGACAAGTTTCTTTAATAACGTAGCAATATCCCAACGACTTGCGTTTGATCACACAATCCATCAAGCCAGATGTTCATTTATGCGCTATTCTTTTCAAATATCCATTATTTTTTATTAAGAAGAGTTACATGACAAATAAATTAGAACAATTAAAAACAATGACTACTGTTGTTGCAGATACCGGTGATTTTGAAGCCATCAAACTGTGGCAACCTGAAGATGCGACGACAAACCCCTCATTATTGTTAAAAGCTGCATCAATGGAGCAGTATCAACCTTTGCTAGCGCAAGCAATGAGTTACGGTAGGGATCAGGGTAGTCATGAAAAAGAGATGCTTGCAAAAGCTTCTGATTATTTAGCCGTTGCGATTGGTAAAGAAATTCTTAAATACGTTCCTGGTCGTGTTTCTACTGAAGTTGATGCACGCTTATCCTTTAATACGCAAGCAACTGTCGATAAAGCAAGGCAGCTTATTGAATTATACGCTCAATTAGGCATACAAAAAGACAGAGTTCTTATTAAAATAGCTTCAACATGGGAAGGTATTCAAGCCGCTAAGCAACTAGAATTATTAGGTATCCAGTGTAACTTAACCTTATTATTTAGTTTTACACAAGCTGTTGCCGCTGCAGAAGCAGGTGCTTTCTTAATCTCACCTTTTGTAGGTCGAATTTTAGATTGGTATAAAGCAAGCACAGGCAAAACTGACTACACTTCCGCAGAAGACCCCGGTGTTGTTTCTGTGTCAAAAATATACAATTTTTATAAACAGTCTGGTTACAAGACCGTTGTCATGGGTGCAAGCTTTCGTAACACGGGCGAAATTGAACAACTGGCAGGTTGTGATAGGTTAACTATTAGCCCAGATTTATTGGCCAAACTTGCTGATGATGAAGGCACATTAACACAGCAATTATTACCTGCGACAAGCTTTGAAACACCTGAAGCGAGTATGACGGAACAACGATACCGATGGGAATTTAACCAAGATGCGATGGCGACTGAAAAACTGGCTGAAGGAATCAGAAAGTTTGCAGTTGACCAAGAAGCACTTGAAACACTATTAAAGGAGCACGTCGCTTGATAAAACGCATTCTCTCTTTTTTTGAAGATGTGTCTAAACAAGACAGCCAAAGTTCAAACTCACACAGCATTGTACTTGCGAGTTTGGCTTTGCTGATCGAAGTTGCTAAATCTGATCACGACAATGACACGGTAGAGCTCGAAGAAATTGTTAAATTGGCAATTAAAACCTTTGGTATTGCTCAAGAAGAACATGAAACTTTAATCGCACAGGCCAAAGAAGTCGCCAGTAATTCTACTTCGCTCTATGAATATACGTCCGTGATAAACGAACACTACTCCGAAAAACAAAAATATCAGCTAATCCATGCTATGTGGCGAGTTGCTTTTGCCGATGGAAGACTTGATCGCTATGAAGAGCACTTAATCAGAAAAATAGCTGATCTGATTTATGTACCGCATGTTCAGTTTATTGAAGCAAAACACAATGCCTCTGAAATGCAAAACAGTTAAGATTAATGTTTAGAGCTTTAAGGAAGGTGCTTTGAGTATGATGATTGTTGGTCATCGAGGGGCTCGAAATGAAGCGCCTGAAAATACAGTTGAAGGTTTCGTGCATGCCCAACAGCATGGTTGCCAATATTTTGAATTAGACATTCAATTATCAGCGGACCATGAGCTAATGGTTTTTCATGATTCTAGCCTAAAAAGAACAACAGGCCAACGAGGCAAACTTGGAAGCTTCCCATATCATCACCTTAAAACTTTAGATGCCCGTCTCAGTATGCCTAACTGGCCGACCCAATGCTTAATACCGAACTTACAAACGGTTGTTAACTCAGCACCTCTTACATCACATTGGCAGTTTGAAGTTAAGAGTGACAGCCGTTCTAGGCTCGGCATTCTTATTCATCACTTGCATCTCTTTATTCTAGAGAATAATTTAATAAAGCTTGTTACTGTCACCTCTTCTAACCGCTGGTTTCTTAAACAGATGAGCCTTTTAAACCCTGACATCGCTACGGGTTATGTCGCTGAATTACCATTTTTAGACCCAGTAAAAACGGCTAAGAGTCTAAAATGTAAAATGTTAGCTATTAGCCTTAAAATCGCTAGTGAAAATAACATTAGACGGGCAAATGAGGCGGGCCTTCATGTGTCCTGCTGGACAGTAAACGACTTAGAAAGAATGAGAGAACTAAACGAAATGGGCGTTGGTAGCATTATTACTGATATACCAAGCTTAGCGATTCAAACGTTTTCGAAGCCAACGGCCTAGCTTTGGTGCGCAGAGCACACTCTATCAACAATTTGACTCCTAAGCTCTTTTTAGCCTTGTGCCTTTAGGGTTTTGTTTATTTAAGCCAAGTGTCATTAAATCTAAACTTAAGCTTATACGTTTTTTGTCGTGCTTGCGTTAACGCTAGCACTTTAATTTTAGCTTCATCAGACGACGCATTCCAATGCCGAATTTCTTCCAAGCTTCGGAAGCACCCAAGACAAATATCTTGATCATTTAAGCAACAATTTCTTACACAGGGTGAAATAATATTTTTCATGCTTTTTCCGATCTTGCCTATAGTTTCAAGTTTAATATATTGAAGCCCAGTTATATAGTGATAATACTTTTCTGACCGTAACTTTCAAGATGAGAAAACCTCATCTAATCTTAAGTGATAATGATATTAATTTCCTACTTAGAGATTTTTATGACTTGTTACATTGATCCTACTTCTGAGCAGTTTTTAGCCTTTAAAAAGCTACCTCGAGATACACCAATTATGATGCTTAATCTTATTCAATTTCAAACCTCTGCTAATTACCCTGATGAAAATTCTATTACAGGTGTTGAAGCCTACCGTCGCTACGGTGAAGCCTCTGCATTAATATTTTCGAGGGTGGGTGGTCGTATTATTTGGAGGGGCCGACCTGAAAATATCTTAATAGGCCCTCAAGATGAACAATGGGATACTGCATTTATCGCCAGCTACCCAAGTGCTTCCGCATTTTTAGAAATGGTGACAGACCCTGAGTATCAGGCTTCTGTATTTCACCGACAGGCTGCCGTTAAAACTAGCCGCTTAATACGGTTTGGAGAAATGAGTGGGAGCACTGCTTTTGCCTGACTTATATTCTTAACTTTTAGTTATATTGAGACCTTTGCATTAAAACTCTCGGTGTCATGCCGTTTATGTAAGAGGCCTAAATCCATACTTTTTATGCAATTTGCGATCATGTAAAAGTCTCATATTACTCATTACAAATTGTATTTTGTGTATTAGATAACAATGAAGTATGGAGAATTTAAAATTAAAACTAGTACGTTAATAATCATAATTATTCTTTACTCATCATCCGTAATTTCTGCCGACCTATATAAATGGGTGGATGAAAATGGAAACATTCATTATGGCGATGAGCGACCCACTGAAGCATCTCATAGAGTAGAAGAGGTTGAGCTTCAGCCTTTAAATAGTTATGAAAATTTATCGCCAAAAAGCATTACAATAAGCAACATTAAAGGCTCTGAAGCTTTTGATGAACAAATTGAAATCACCACCCAAGCGGCAAAAGAAAAAATACGAAAGATAAGCCCTACAGACTGCTTTGGCCCTTCACCTTTTGCGAACGATACGCCACTAAACCGAGAGAAACTAACTAAGTCGCAACATAAATCATTTAGCATATTGTTGAGTGAGATGACAGGTTCATGGCGCGGACAGGCGATATACTATGGTTGCGAAGGGCAAGTAAACGCCCCATTTACTGAAGAAAAACAATACTCCGCTTCCGCAGATATCAGGTTAAAACGTTTCAAAGATCTAACCATTAATTTTGAAATGTATTCTTCTGAAAACAGAACCACAACACATGAAAATATCGAGCTATTTTTATCTGAAGAACACATTTCTTTTTCGCACTATCAATCTGATGAAACCGTATTACTGAACGAGTCTAATCACCATATTGAGCTTTGGGTTGAGAACTTCCCTACTGCTGGCGTGAGAAATGAACTTGTGCGTATTTTTGAAATTAAAAACAAACGATTCACGATTAAGCAATTCCAGTATGTAAACGGTGCTTTAACCAGCATTATGCAATGGAACTTAATAAAATAAGTAGCTATCTTTGCCAATCGTTATTTACGTAATATTGTCATAAGAACATGGGTTCCGACCCTTACATAAGCGGAATGACAATGAGTGGTTTCCATGCAATGATACCAGATACGTATTAAGTAATTAAAAGGTCGAGTAAATTTCGGTACTTCCCCTCAAGAACAACACTCTTGCCGTGTTTATTATCAAAAAGAACATAAGTCCCATCTTTATCGGCTATTACTTCTCCTGTTGAAGCTAAAGCGATTACTTGGTGAATAATAAAGCTTTTATTACCCACTCGCGTTAGCCCTGTTGTTATTTCCAATTCCTCATGAATTAAAGCAGCACGACGATAATTAATGTTGATGTTCACAACAACCATACCAAGGTGTTCGCCGGTAATTTCTTTGATAACGCATCTTTCAGCAAAAAATCGCCACCGCGCTTCTTCTAGAAACTCTAAATAACGTGCATTATTAACGTGCCCATAGACATCTAGATGGTAACCTCTAACACTTATCGTTGTAGAGTGAGCCATAAATACCTCCTAATGATAAATACAGTTAAATGGACGAACTCATCTTGCCAGTTTTATAAAAACTTTCCAGCTTATCAGAATAAGGGAGCATTTTGGCTGTGTAGCCATTCTTTAAAAGCCAATCATTATTGTAATAGGTGTCGACATACCGCTCACCAGAATCACAGATCATTGATACGACACTACCCTTAAGACCTTTAGCTTTCATTTCATCGATTTTAAGAAAAGCAGCGTATAAATTGGTACCGGTTGATCCCCCACATCGCCTATTCATAATTTTTGTCAAAAAATGAAGTGTCGCAAAAGCAGCCTCATCAGGAACCTTCACCATGCTGTCAACAACCGAACTAACGAATGAAGACTCCACTCTTGGTCGTCCAATGCCTTCAATATTTGAAGTCTCTTTTGTTGTTAGATTTTTATCTTTTTTATGAAAAAAATCATAAAATACAGAATGACTAGGGTCTGCCACACATAACTCCGTTTCATAGCCTTTATATCGAATAAACCGCCCGATGGTTGCTGATGTACCACCCGTTCCAGCGCTAACCACAATAGAACTAGGTATTGGATAAGGCTCGAGTTTCATTTGTGTAAATATAGATTCAGCAATGTTGTTGTTGCCTCGCCAATCTGTCGCGCGTTCTGCAAACGTAAACTGATCCATATAATGGCCATTATATTCTTTAGTCAGCCTTTCAGATTCCTTATAAATTTCAGACGCTTTTACAAAGTGACAATTGCCGTTATAGAAGGTTATTTGATCTACTTTTTTCTGCGAAGTCCCTTCTGGCACCACTGCTGTAAAAGGAAGGTTCAACAACTGAGCGAAATACGCTTCAGAAACGGCGGTACTGCCAGAAGATGCCTCAATGATATGCGAACCTTCCTTTATATGGCCGTTACATAAGCCATATAAAAATAAAGAACGAGCCAGCCGATGCTTTAGGCTACCTGTTGGGTGCGTTGATTCATCTTTCACGTAAAGATGTATATCTTTGATTGCTGGTAAGGGTATTTTAATCAAGTGAGTGTCGGATGAACGTTGAAAATCAGCCTCGAGCTTAAGTACTGCCTGACTTACCCAGTGACGCATATTAACTCCCATTTTTTATCATCGATCGATTTTGATAGAGGTAAAACCAACTAAGATACGAATGACACTTATTTAGTGTAACTTTATAGGGCGTGCTTGTGCACCAATGATGTTTTTCATCGAGTTCTCGGTGCGCAAGCACACCCTATAAACTGTATAAAAAACTAAATAGCGGGGTTACTCACTTAAGCCTGCTCCATTCACCTAAGACTTCTATTATTCAAAAAACCTTTTTACAATGGCGTCGATTTCACCACTTTTTTTCATATTCTGTAAAATATTATAATACTGTTTCTTAAAATCGCTTTTAAAGGGATATCTTGAGTTACTGGCTGAAAAACCTAAATACCCTTGTTCCTGACTAATAATTGCGCTTTGCTTGAGGCTAAGCCCATCATAGCGCCCTTCCTTTGATAATTTCTTTAGCTCCCATTGGATTGAAACTGCATCATTCATATAGCAATCAACTTGCCCATTTATAAGCCTAAGTAAGCTTCTTGGCGAACCTTTTGTTTCCTCCACCTTAAGTTTGCCAAGTTTAACGGCTTCCCAAAACTTAGCACCACCGACTGAAAAACCTGTATTGTTACCGATAGTCAGCCCATAATAATCTTCAGGCCAATTGGGGCGAGGAGTTTCAAGTACTTCATTTCGACAATACACGACTAACTCTTCATCTAAAATTGGGATTTCAAATTCCATATAAGGTCTATCGGCTCTTTTATAGGGAGGATATAAAGCAAAAATAAACCCTCTTTGTATTTGGGCCAAACTACGCTTCCAATCACTGCCTTTTAATTCAACTTCATAATCCGGCATTTGAGAGAATATTCTTTCTAATATGATCGTATAAATACCAGTAAGCCGATCACTTTCTAAAAATGAATAAGGAGGATAGCTATCATCACCATAAATAGTCACTTTAGTTTGTGAAGAAAGGTTGTTTGATACAAGTAGAAGACAAAGAATGATGATGCTTTTGTTCATTTCATACCCTTTTTAAACCAAATAATGCATCTTATCTATATAGTTTAATCGTGAATTAAGTCAAATCTATTATGCTAAGCGGCATCTAAATATAAGATAGGTATTAACCAATACCTTGGGCTAGAAACTAAGAACTAAAAGTCGACTCGATGTGTTCATATTCAAAGCCTCTACTGGATAAAAAACGGGTTTGACGACCTTTTTCTTTCAGGTCTCCATCCCAATCTCCAAACCGTTTTTGTCTTTCTTTAGCCGCTGACTCGAACCAGTCTCCTTCAAATTCACGATAAGCTTGCTGACATAAAGAATCATGTACACATGCTTGCCTTATTAAACTTAGTATTTTTCGAGGCCCCTGACCACGACCAAAATGATAACGAAACATCATCTCAACATATCGCTCATCACTAAGGTTTTTTTCTTGCATTAAGTCTGTGATAACTTCATCTAATACAAGTTCGTTTTCGCTTTTAAGTCGCAATTTAACTCTTAACTCTTCAACACTATGCTCACGTCTTGCGAGTAAAGAAAAGGCTTTCTTTTTAACTCGAATATATTCTTCCAACACCTTCATCGCCTGTTACTGCGCAAAAAATGCGCAACTTCTCAAATTAATTTTAAATAAACATATCAAAAGTATACCGTAATATTGATATCAGCGTTAAACTGTGGGCATATTATAGCGTTTGCCTATCATTGCTTGACGGCATTTTTGGAGCGAAGATTAAACCATTAGCTTTAATCTCAACTCGAATAATCTCATTTAATGAAATGAGATCTATTTATATAAATAGACCTAATGACCCATGCAAGGCACTTAAGCCTTGGCAGACATGGAAAACCTACTCACAAGAGATTTAAAACCGATACACAGGAACCATCATGGCCACTTTTTTATCAAAACTTTTCAAACCTAAATGGCAAAATAAGAATAAAGATATACGCATTGAAGCCATTGATACACTTGATGTTAATTTAGAATCTGACGAAGCAATTCTACTTAACCTTGCGCAAAACGATTTAAACTTAAGCGTACGTACAAAGGTCATTTCAAAATTAAGTAACAGCACTCAACTTATTGATCTTCACAAAAAATCAAAACCAGATACATTGCCAGCTATCGAACAGCGATTGTATGAACTTGCTAATGCCCAATCGCTTACTTTATTTGACCTGATTCTCGACATAAAACTGTTAACAGAAATGATTATTAAGTCTGATAACCCTGACACATTCATTCGCGGACTTGCCCGGATCGAAGATCCTGAAGCGTTATACGAAATTGCAACCTTAAGCAAAACAAATAAAATCCGCCAAGCGGCTGCCGAACTAATAGTGTCCGAACCACTTCTAACGCGTTTATCTATCGCCTCTAAGTCTAAAGATAAATCTGTTTACCATATCGCTAAAGCAAAGCTAGCTAAACACAAAGCAGTTCAACTTGCTCAAGAAGAGCTTACTCACTCACTAGAGAAGCTGCTGCAATCAATTGAAGAGCATGCAAGAACTGAAAGCAGTAAATTATATGAAGCAAAGTTCGACAGCTTAATATCTCGCTGGCAGCCACTTAAAACAAGCGCTAGTAATTCTCAAAAACAGCGCTTTAATATTGCCAACGCGATTTGTACCGAAAAGAAACAACAACTGATCAACGAAAAAACACAACATGAAGAAAATGAAAAGATCATACAAACAGGTGGTGATGAGCAAGAAGCCACTTTATTTACGTTATCCAGTACTTTAAATCGTTTCCGTGAAGCTCCAGCCTCTAGCCACGATATACCCGCCCTTGACGCATTAATCAAAACTCAAGAAACGCGTTGGATAGAAGCTACCCGTCAAGTTAAAATCGACAAAACCCAGAATAAACATTATCAACTTTTAATGACCGAGTTAAGACAATACTTCATCGCTCTGAAAAAGTTTAATGAAAATATTGCTCACATCGAAAAGCTTATCACTGAGATAAAGTCACCGACTAAAGATCAAAAAAGTTTTGAACAAAAAATTATTGCTTTAAAACGCCTGTTACATCAAATTGATTGGCCAGAAACCTATTCTTCCCCGTCACTTCTGCTGACTTGCAAAGAAGCGTTAGGCTACTCTGCCGAGGTAAAACATCAATTTGCAGAAGATGCTAAAGCTACTCAGAACAAAATAAGAATATTAATTGAACAAATGGATCAAGCCCTCGAAGATAGACAAATCAAGCTATCTCATAAAATTCACAAAAACATACAACGCTTGCTTAGTCAAATGGGTGCTAAACAAGGTGAATCCTTTCATAACCAATTGACCTTACGCGTAAAACAACTAAATGAATTACGTGACTGGCAAGGCTATGCCTCAAATCCTCGACAGCAGGAACTTTGTGAAGCGATGGAGCGATTGGTTAAACTAAACATAGAACCTCGTGATAAAGCGGACCAAATAAAGTCAATGCAAAAAGAGTGGAAGCAACTCGGTGGCGCTTCTGACCAATCTCTTTGGCTTAGATTTAAAGCTGCATCCGATAGCGCTTACATACCTTGCCAAGCCTTTTTTGATGAACAAAATACCCTTAAAAAGGCTAACATTGAAAAACGCACAAAACTAATCTCACAGCTCAATGATTTTATTCAAAATAATGATTGGGATCATCCTGACTGGAAGGGGGTTGAAACCATTAACAGGCAAGCTCGTCTTGAGTGGAAAGAAGCTTTCCCAGTAGATTTTAAAGTAAACAAGGCGCTTCAAAACCAATTTAACAACCTGCTCACTGAGTTTGATGATCGACTCAATACTGAGCGCAACACTAATGTCGCGCTAAAGAATGATATTATTGAAAAAGCAAAAGCCTTAGTGGCACATGATAACTTGGACGAAGCCATTAATCAGGCAAAATCACTTCAACAAGATTGGCAAAAAATCGGCATTACACCCCACAAGCAAGACCGTGAAATCTGGAAAACTTACCGCAATGTTTGCGACCAGATCTTTGCACGTCGCGATGAAGCTAAAAATCAACGAAAACAAGAAATTGAAGTTTCAATTGAGCAATCTAAAACCTATTGTAATGAAATCGAAAACTTCGCCTCTTCAGTGGCAGAACTTACTCTAAACGAGCTTACGACTGGCTTATCAGAATACCGTCAAAAATATAAGCAGCTGCCTGAGTTACCACGAAATCAAATAGAACAACAACAAACAAGATATGAGGCAGCGTTAAATATAATCAAACACGCCATTGCAATACAGGAAAATAAACAAGTCCTACTACAATGGGAAGAAGTACAACGTAAGTCAACTATTTGCAGAGCTTATTATTCAAATAATCAAAATAATGTAGAACAAGACCAAAGCACTTTAGATTCCTCTTTCGCTTCTAGATTAAACCTGCCAAAACCAATAGAAACAGCACTGAAAGGATTGTGGATATCTATTAAAGCGGGGTCACTCAAAAACGATACGATTGTAGATCTGGAACAAGCAAGATCTTTGTGTATAGGGTGTGAAGTAGCGGCAGGTTTAGACTCTCCAGACGAAGATAAAGTACTTCGTATGCAACTTCAAGTTAATCGCTTAACCATAGGTATGTCTTCTACTAACGATCATCAAAGCCGAGAAGCACAGCTTAATGAATTGCTGCTTGACTGGTATCAAAAAGTTGGACCAACTATCGAAGAATTTACAGACTTAGAAAACAGAGTGGATTCAGCAACGAAATATTTATTAGGGGCTTAACGGAAGCAGAACTAAAAACAAATGACGCTATGTAGTTCTACATAGCGTCGCAATTTATCAAATTGCTAGCAAACTACTGCTTAACTCCTTCAATATTCAGCTCTAATTCAACATGGGTTGATGCTGGCCCTAAGTCAGTGGTGATACCATAATCAGCCATCTTTAGACTTGTTGCACCTGAAAAACCTGCTCGATACCCCCCCCAAGGATCCTTACCTTCGCCAATTTTATGCACAGGAAAGCTAATAGATTTTGTTACGCCATGCAAAGTGAAGTTACCTGTTATCGTTGCTTCACTATCACTTGTCGCCTTAAAGCCTGTGCTTGTAAATGTGGCTAGCGGGTATTTCTTTACATCTAAAAACTCATCGCTTCTCAAGTGTTTATCACGCTCTGCATGATTTGAATTTAGGCTAGCAGTATTAATTTCAACATTTATCATAGACTTTTCAGGGATAGCTGGGTCATAAGAAAAATCACCAGAAAAATCATTAAAGCGCCCCGTTAACCAGCTGTAGCCTAAGTGCTTAATTTTAAAATTAATTGAAGCATGCGCCCCTTTAACATCAATATTATAATCTGCAGCTTCAGCAAGTGCTGCATAAGAAGTAGAAAGCGCTAAAATTGTTGTCAGCAATGCTTTTTTCATATTATTACCCTAATTTTAAATTTATATTTGAATCTTTCATTTATTATCATAAAAATATAGTTACTTCTTACAACCAATCATCTTTTTTAATGTATCGTCCTTATCAATAAAGTGGTGTTTAATCGCTGCTAGAGAATGCATAGCGACAAGGCAAATCAAACACCATGCTAGAATTAAGTGTACCTCTCCTGCGATATCTTCCTGATTTTCTATCATTGCAGCAATAGCGGGAACTTCAAAAAACTCAAACACCGAGATACCTCGGCCATCAGCGGTAGAAATCAAATAACCACTGCACATTAATAATACCATCATTGAATATAAAAGAAGATGCATCCAATGGGCTGCACGTTTTTCAAATTTTTCAAAATTAGTATTAGCTTCTTGCATAACTGGGCTAACATTTATCAAGCGCCAAATTATGCGAACACACAAGATTATTAAGAGTGAAATCCCAATACTTTTATGTAAATCCAATGAGCCTTTATACCAGGCGTCGTAATAGCTCAATTCAACCATATAAAGACCGAGGCCAAACGAAAAGAAAATCCCCAGCGCCATCAACCAATGCAAGAATATGGATATAATTCCATATGTTAAAACTGTATTTTTAATGGTTATCATTTAAATTGTTCCACCGAAACACTTAGTGTAATAACCAGACTAAAACGCTGCAAATACGAATGCCACTTATTTCGTGTGATTTACGGGGTGTGCTTGCGCACCAATAATCTTAACTTCTAATTTTAGGTTCGCTAGCACATCCTATATAAAAGCATTAAAAGCTAAAATAGCGAGTTTGCATGCTTAAGTAGGTGCAATTCACTGCAATCGCTTTCAAATACCTCTTTGGTAGATTTGAATAAAATACACATTTTAACGTTTGGTATTTTTAATGTGGGCTAATGCATTTTTAACTGCTTCATCTGCTTTATCATGAATTTCTTGCATTTCAATTGGGGAGGTATAATAGACCATATCTACTTCATGCCTTATATAGCGTGGCGGCAAGTGATTGATCGCTATACATATAACGTCCGTTAATACATCCTCATCAATATTTTGGCCTTTAATCTGTTTTGCCAATGATTCAATAACTAAGGTTTCATAATAATTTTGAATATTGTCTAAAAGTGACATACCTACCCCATATAAATTAACAAGTTAACATTAAACTGGCTACACAAATAATACGTGCCTAAGTTAACATCTTAATTAGAACATTAGTTAAGGACCCCCATATATTCAACCTCTATGGCAATTTTATCTTTTCTGTGACGATTTGTTATCAAGATGTTACGCAATTAACAATAATTAATAGCGACACAACTAGCTAGGCCGCAAGCAATCACATACAATCAAAATCAGCTTATATTTTATTTTAGCAAAAAAGTCTTGAAACATAACGATACCTTTTAATATAACAAAGCCCTTTACATATGATTAAAATTAACCCGTTAAAAAAATATTTACTTCTTATACAAATCGTAGCTTTACTTTCATTTGGCCTTGCTCAGAATGCATTTGCTATCACTAGCCCCCAGAAAGAAGTCGATCTATCTGCCGAATTTAGTCCTCTTGTACCAACGAGGGATCAACGTGAAGCCAGTATTCATATTGCTCGATCCTTATTATTGAATCATTATCGGAAACAAGATATCGATAAAGAGTTATCTGAAAAGGCCTTTAACTTTTATCTCGATTCACTAGATAGTCAGCATCTGTATTTATTAGAGTCCGATATTCAAGAATTTGAACCTTATCGTTTTCGTCTACACAACGCTTTAAAGACAGGACAATTAGAACCCGGTTTTCGTATTTTCAACCGCTACCAGGAACGCGTGATTGCGCGCTTAAGACTGCAGGTTAAAAATCTCAAAAAAGGCTTCGAAAAACTCAACTTTCAAAAAGAAGAATATATTCTAACTGATCGCTCAGAGACATCACGTCCTAAGACCGAAGAAGAATTAAATGATGTATGGCGACGTCGTATAAAAAGCGCTGTATTATCATTAACGCTAGATGGTAAATCTGAAAAAGAGGCGCAAGAAACACTTATAAAAAGATATGAAAACCAGTTAAAGCGAACGCTTCAGTCACGAAGCGAAGATGCTTTTCAGATTTATATGAATGCATTTACAAATGTATACGACCCACACACAACCTATTTCTCACCTAGAACATCTGAAAATTTTAATATCAATATGAGCCTTTCACTTGAAGGTATTGGTGCTGTACTTCAGTCTGATAACGAATTTACAAAAGTAGTCAGACTTGTACCCGGCGGCCCCGCGCAAATGCAAGGTCAACTCAGCCCTGCAGATCGAATTGTCGGCGTCGCACAAGGTGACAAGGAAATGGTTAATGTTATTGGGTGGCGCTTAGACGAAGTAGTACAACTAATTCGTGGTGACAAGCATTCTCGAGTACGTCTTGAAGTTATTCCAACAGAAAGTAAATTAGATACCGAAACTGAAATTATTCCGATCATTCGCGATAAAGTTAAATTAGAAGATCAAGCCGCTAGCAGTTCTAAAGTGATTTTAGAAAGAGACGGGAAAAAGCACACAATAGGTGTAATCGACTTACCTACATTTTATGCTGACTTTCAAGCAATGCAGCAGGGTGATCCTAACTATAAAAGTACAACTCGAGATGTACTAAAATTACTAAATGAACTTCAAACTGAAAATAACATTGATGGTCTCGTGATAGACCTTAGAGGCAATGGTGGAGGCTCTTTAGATGAAGCGAATCGCTTAACAGGTTTATTTATACATGAAGGCCCTACAGTACAAGTACGCAGCGCAAATGACCGAGTTGAAGTGCTTGAAGACCCAGACCCAGAACTAGTTTACAACGGCCCGCTTGTGGTTTTAGTTGACCGCCTAAGTGCTTCAGCTTCTGAAATTTTTGCTGGCGCCATACAAGATTATGGGCGTGGTATCATCATGGGCTCGCAAACCTTTGGTAAAGGCACCGTTCAATCTGTTCGCCCCTTAAACCATGGCCAACTTAAAATCACACAAGCTAAATTTTATCGTATCTCTGGTGCCAGCACTCAACATAAAGGTGTTGTTCCTGACATCGTAATGCCAGCGCTAATCGACAAAACCAAAGTGGGTGAAGACTCTTTAGAACATGCCTTAAAGTGGGATGCAATTGAATCCGCTAAATTTCAAAACCTAAATTACGTCGAAAATATTGCACAAACTCTGATAGAACAACATATGCAGCGTATTGTACTTCAACCTGAATACAATATTTTATTAGAAGAAATTGCATTGCTTGAATCACAAAGAGCAAAAGACCGCGTAACATTAAATAAAAAAGAACGTAAGTTTGAAAATGCTGCTTTTGACAAAGCTCAACTTACGATCATAAATAAGCGTAGAGAACTTGATAAACTTGAGGCCTTCAAGAGTATCGATGATTGGAGCGAGTTTCAAAAAGAACAAGCAAATAACACTGATGAAAATAATGATGATAAAGTCGACTTTGTCGTAAAAGAAAGCGCTGAAGTCTTATTAGACTTTATTGAATTACAAGAAGTTTTGACTGCAAAGGCGGCTTAATTTCTTACCTATTTTAACTTCAAGCCTTTAGCTCCAAAGTAAAGGCTTGAAGCTGAAATTACAGGCCAAACCTTCATTCAAAACAATGTCCATGAAGTTTTAAGTAGGGGATTGAACTAATGACCAATGACAAATCACACTCAAACCCACCCTCTAGTACCAAAAACACCAAACCAACAAATCTTGACGACAAATCGTCAGACAAAAGTGCGCCTGATAAAAGCAAAACTAAAACTGAGCCTTGGATCTCAGAAGAAAAAATATCGAACTTTCTAGGTCGTGTAAGTGATGTCACATCAAACGCGCTCAAAATTGCGAAGAAGACGGGTGGTACGTCCTATAAAGTAGGAAAAGCAATCATCCAATCTCAAGATCAATTGAAATTAATGGTCGCTGCAGGCCAATCTTTAAAAGATATGAGAGAAGTCGCTGGATTAACAATAAATGAATTAAGCGAAGCTATTAGTTTAAAAGATCAATCCATACTTGAAGCCGTTGAAAACGGTACTGCCACACTTTCCTTTGAGTTAATTTTAAGGCTTTCAGCTCTTCTGGCTCGTAATGATCCAATACCGTTTATCTTGAAATACAGCCGAACCTACTCTCCCGACACATGGAAGTTATTACATGACTGGGGCGCTGGGCGTTTGCCACTTCAGTACCAACGCGAGCGTGAGTTTATCAATATATACCGCTCCCAAGATCAAGCAAGACAACTCTCTGACGAAGGATTTAACAAAGTTCTGGAATTTACACGACAAGCATTTAATATGTCGTTACATTTTGCTTCTGAACAAGAAAACTCGCAACGTACAGCACAAGATAAGCCTAATAGTACTCATCAAAAAGACACTAGCAAACCATCTGTTACAAACACAAACCCTCAAGACATAAATGATAATACCGAGTGATTAAACACAATTTAACCCAAGGCGATGTTGGTAAACACTTATACTCGATGACAACCCCTATGATATGGGGGATTTTATCTATTATGTCGATGAACATCGTCGACACCTTTTATGTTGGGCAACTCGGTACTGACCCGCTAACAGCGATGTCGTTCACTATTCCGGTCATATCAATTTTATTAAGCTTGGCTTTCGGCATTGGCATCGGAACATCTTCAGTTATAGCGCGCGCTATTGGCGCCAAAGAACACGCCCTAGTTAGATCTTACACAACACAATCATTATTTATTGCACTAACCATTGCAATTGCTTTTGCAATTTCTGGCTATCAGTCAATGGACCTTATATTCGCATTACTTGGCGCACCTAAGTCATTAATGCCTTTAATACATCAGTTTATGGATATTTGGTTTTTAGGCAGCTTCGTTGTAGTTATTCCAATGGTGGGCAACTCTGCAATTAGAGCAGCTGGCAATACAAAGCTCCCAAGCTTCGTTATGATTAGTGTTGCACTGGTTAATATCATTTTAGACCCAATTCTTATCTTTGGCTTATTTGGTTTTCCTAGAATGGAGCTGGCAGGCGCCGCTCTTGCAACACTCATTTCGTACTCTATAGCCTTTTTTCTCGGACTCTATTTTTTAGCTTTTAAGTTTCGTTTTTTAAGCTGGTCCAGCTGCTATACTGACGTATATAAACACTGGTATGCTATTTTACGTATTGCTCTACCCGCTATTAGTACAAACCTGATCGCCCCAATATCTATTGCTATAACCACATGGCTTGTTGCCCAATATAGCCCCGAATCCGTTGCAGGTTTCGGCGTAGCTTCTAGAATAGAAGCCATTTTTCTTGTTGTTATCATGGGAATATCTTCAATTATGGGTCCATTTGTTGGGCAAAACTGGGGGGCGGGTCAATATAGCCGCGTGAGCCTAGCACTTAAACTTAGTTTTCGTTTTACAAGCGTCTGGGGGATAAGTAGTACCCTATTGCTTTGGTTTCTTGCTGCTCCCCTAGCAAGCTTATTTTCAGATGATCAACGCGTGATAGACTCAGCCACACTTTACTTACAAATAATGCCAGTCACCTACCTTTTTCTTGCCATCATCATGATATCTTCGTCTACAGCAAACGGTACCGGCAACCCATTACCTTCTTTAATAATGTCTTTTTTACGTTTAATCGCCCTATATATACCACTTGCTTTAGTATTTGCTCATTACTTTAACCTTTTCGGAATTTACGTAGCGGGCGCAATAGCAAATATAATTGTAGGGTTCGGCGCCTACATATGGGTTAAAAGACTAAAACGCCCACTACCTAAAACTTAAACTTGTTTAAAATCGAGAACACCATGTCTAAAAGAACTAACAGCCTTGTTTACTCCACCGATGCAGGGCGCATTTGTCCTGAGTGCGAAAAACCGGTAGATCAATGCGCGTGTAAAAATGAATCTACGCCAGAAGGCGACGGCATTGTAAGAATAAGCCTCGATACGAAAGGTAGAAAAGGTAAAGGTGTTACGCTAATAAAAGGAATTCTTTTAGCCCCCAGTGATTTGAAAAAACTTGCAAAAGATCTCAAACAAAAATGTGGTGTAGGAGGCGCGGTTAAAAATGAATGCATTGAAATTCAAGGCGACCAACGAGACTTATTAATAAACTTGTTAGAGCAAAAGAAATTTAAGGTTAAGCGATCTGGTGGTTAAATAACTATTGTGACTCTTCTGGTCTTCATAGACAATAAATCTAGTCTACACTGTTAATACAGCTCATTTAAATTCACGTTAATGACACATTAAAAATGAGGCACTTATGGAACTCGTGATTGGTAATAAAAATTACTCTTCTTGGTCACTTCGCCCTTGGCTATTACTTTCACACTTTGACATTCCTTTTGAAGAAATCAAAGTACCTCTTTTTGAAGAAAATACCCATCAACGCCTAGCTGAATATTCACCTACGTTTAAAGTACCCGTACTGATTGACAATGACATCACTGTTTGGGACTCGTTAGCTATTTGTGAATATATTTCTGAGCTATACCTCAAAGGAAAAGGATGGCCTGAAACGCCTCACGACCGAGCGATTTGTCGGTCATACTGCTCCGAGATACACTCAGGACTCGAATCACTAAGAAATTCGATGCCAATGAATTGCCGCGTTACTCGCCGTGTCCATATTGATGATAAAACTTTAAAAGATATACATCGCGTTGATGGCATGTGGCAAGACGCCTTAAATCGACACGATGGAGAATGGTTATTTGGAGATTTTAGTATCGCAGACTGTATGTATGCACCAGTTGCCTCGCGCTTTGCAACGTATCAGATCGATGTTTCTGATACTAGCCAGCAATACATTGACCGATTACTGACACTTCCCTCAATACAACGTTGGTACGAAGCAGCATTACTAGAAAAAGAAGTAATAGGTGAAGATGAAGCTGGTACTGATCTCGACTAAGCTTTGCTATTAAGTAAACAATCTTAACTCAAAAACACCTTTCGCTTGGGTGACTTTATTAAAAACTGTTAGCACCAACTTGCTTCTTGAGCTGGATACTCCAAAACCTCTTTAATATTAGCATTTAGAATTCGATAACCAACATTTCCAAATAAGGTTTGCCTTCCATTATTCATTAACCATGAAGGGCTTCCTTGTATATTTAAGTCCTTTGCGTTTTTATAATCCTTCATTAACGCCGCTGTCGCCTTACCATTATCTATCGATGACTTAATTTTATGCCTATCAAGCCCCACCCCTTCTGCAAGGGTTATTACCATTTCTAACTGCCCAATATCCAGACAATTAACAAAAAAACTTTTCTGAACCAGTCTAAAGAGTTTTTCAGATACGTCAGCCGAATACATTAATTCAACTGCTTTCAACACGACGTGCGCATTAGCAGAGGTAAGTGGCCTAATATTTTTCCAAACATTTTTATTCACTGGAGCATTATCGTAGGGAGCCGCTGATTCAATCGTATGCTGGCCAAAGCCCTCATAACCACCACGACTCCCCCATTGCTCAGCCATACGGGAGTTTGTATCACCAAATAAGTTAAGGTAATGGTAATGTATTTCTATTTTACTCCCCCACTGCTCTTTCAATTCAGTAATTCGACGCTGGGAAATCCACGCCCAAATACACAACACATCAGAGTAATAATCAATAATTAATGGAGTGCTCATTATTCATACCTTTTGTAATGACTTAATTTTTTGTTCCAGATAATCATCCTGATACAAATACACCAAAAGCTAACACTCTGTATGACTTAGCGCTAAACCTCCAAGAGAGGTTTCTTTATATTTGACAGACATTTCCAGGCCTGTTTGTTTCATCGCTTCTATACAACTATCTAAAGGCATAAAGTGATCTCCAGACCCTTTTAGAGCAAGTGAAGCTGCCGTGTACGCCTTAATTGCTCCAAAACCATTCCTTTCAATACAAGGTACTTGAACCAAGCCATTCACAGGATCACAAGTCATCCCAAGGTGATGCTCTAGTGCGATTTCTGCTGCATTTTCGACTTGTTTCGCTGTTCCACCCTTAATAGCACATAGTCCCGCAGCTGCCATAGATGCTGCCGCCCCGACTTCTCCCTGGCAACCTACTTCAGCGCCTGATATAGAACTACGATGCTTGATAAGCCCGCCAATGGCTCCAGCAGTATGGAAAAATTCATGAATACAATGAGGTGGCCCATTTTCGTTGACAAGGAAGTAATACAATACAGCAGGTATTACACCTGCAGCGCCGTTTGTTGGCGCGGTGACCACGACATGACCTGCCGCATTTTCTTCATTAACAGCCATTGCATAAGCACACAAATAATCATTCATACTACTCAGATCCGGCTTCAATTGAAGAGACTGATATAAATGCTTCGCTCTCCTTTTGACATTTAAACCACCTGGCAGAATTCCTTCAGTTTCAAGGCCTCGCTTTATACACGCCACCATGACTTGCCAAATTGTATCTATTTGAAGATCAAGCACTTCATCAGTAATCAATTTACGATCAACCAAATTAAGCTCATTAGCTCGCTTCATTTGAGCAATACTAAGCTTTGATGCTTGAGCCATATCCAGCATAGTTTTTGCCGAATCAAATGGGTATGAATATGCTTCAAGAGCCTGTGTATTTATAGGTTCGTCTAGCTTACTGATTTCCGCAAGTGTATGAATAAATCCACCACCAATTGAAAAATAAGTTTCACTAAACTTCTCTACACCTTGATCATCAATTAATTGGAACACCATTCCATTAGGGTGCTGAGACAAAGTATGATTTTTATCAAAGATAATACTTTCGTCTGCACTAAAACTTAAGGCGCTACCACCATCAAAAATGATTTGTTTATTACTCATTAATGAAGAGGATAACTGATTAATATCTATATGAGATAGCGCAGTAGGCAAATACCCATTTAGACCCATTGTTATTGCACGATCAGTTGCATGCCCTTTCCCAGTATGAGCAAGAGAGCCTTTTAAAACACACCTCACCTGCCACGAAGGTCTCATCTTTATTTTGAACTTAAGGTTTATAAGCTCACGAAATTGATAAGCGGCAGTCATTGGCCCCATGGTATGAGAGCTCGAAGGGCCTATTCCTACTTTAAATAGATCAAGCGTACTTATAAACATATCTTGACTCCCAATTACCACTTAGACGTTACCTTAAATATAGGTCATTCTTGAGACCTTCACCTAATCAGTAACATTAATTAACGAGAGATAAACCATAAAGGAGTTGGCGCAGCCTTACTTCATCGCTACACTGCCTGTTTTTATCTATTATTTTTACTTGGATACGAGGCGACAGTGGCAAAAATCGGACGAAAAAACCTGCTTGAGGTGATTAAAATTGCACCGCACGGTGCTTACTTGCAAGGTGGTTGGCTTGGAGAAATATTGCTCCCTAACCGGTTTGTACCTGAAGATTGCGAAGTTGGTGACCCTATTGATGTGTTTATATATCTAGATTCTGAAGATCGCTATATTGCCACAACACAACGACCTAGAGCACAAGTGGGCGAAGTAGCTTTTCTGCCAGTCGTAGCCGTTAATAGTGTGGGGGCTTTTTTGGACTGGGGTTTACCCAAAGACTTACTCGTTCCCTTTAGTGAACAAAGATCTACCATGGAAGAAGGAAAGTCCTACTTAGTTTATGTTTATTCAGATGAAGAAACACATCGAATTGCAGCTTCAGCGAAGTTAAACCAATTTATGGAGCGACACCCAGAAAATTATGAGAAAGGCCAAGAAGTTAACCTCATCATCAACGCTATAACCGATATCGGCTACAGCGCTGTCATTAACAATAGTGACTGGGGCGTATTATTTTTTAGCGATGTTGTAAAACCACTTAATATCGGCCAAAAGATTAGAGGCTACATTAAGCAAGTTCGTGAAGATGGCAAAGTTGATCTCTCCTTACACGCACCAGGATTCGCTAAAATTGACAACCTAGCCAGCCGTATTCTAAAAGAACTCGAACATAACGACGGTTTTTTATCGCTTTCCGACAAAAGCCAGCCAGAAGCAATATATCAAGTCTTTGGTATAAGTAAAAAAGCCTATAAAACGGCCATTGGAACACTTTATAAGAAACGCTTAATTACGATAAGTGAAGACGGGATTCGTTTAACGGAAACAGACTCCGATGCATGATCAATCACACGACCCACTCCATGGTATTACCTTGGCAAAAATTCTTGAATTACTTCTCGCACACTATGGGTGGGATGAGTTAGGCGACCTAATACCCATTCGCTGTTTTCAAAGTGACCCGAGCATAAAATCAAGTTTAAAATTTTTAAGAAAAACACCTTGGGCTCGAACAAAAGTGGAAGAACTGTATATTCAAATGATTGAAAGCAGTCCTTGGCATAAAAGTGACAAAATAACTAAAACACCCCGAGTAAATAGAAAAATTAATGATTTAAACCTGTAACGAGGCGTTCTATTTTGTGTTTATCGTACAAATCACACATTTTATTACGTTTTTTTATCTAACTTTTTGTAAAATACCTGTATACTACAGCGCAATTTTCCGCCATGAACTTATCGAGTAAAGCAATGACAGATTTATCCAAATACAGAAATATAGGTATATTCGCACACGTTGATGCGGGTAAAACCACCACAACAGAACGTATCCTGAAACTGACTGGTAAAATCCATAAAACCGGTGAGGTTCATGATGGTGCAGCAACAACTGATTTTATGGATCAGGAGCAAGAACGTGGTATTACTATCCAGTCTGCAGCAACAACTTGTTTCTGGAAAGACCACCGCTTTAACATCATCGATACACCTGGACACGTTGATTTCACTGTTGAAGTTTACCGTTCACTTAAAGTATTAGATGGCGGCGTAGGTGTATTCTGTGGTTCTGGTGGTGTTGAGCCTCAGTCAGAAACTAACTGGCGTTATGCGAACGATTCAGAAGTTGCACGAATTATTTTCGTAAATAAATTAGACCGCATGGGTGCAGACTTTTTACGCGTTGTTGGCCAAGTAGAGAAAGTACTTGGTGCAAACCCAATGGTTATGGTTCTGCCTATCGGTGTTGAAGAAGACTTTAAAGGCCTTGTTGACCTGCTAAGCCGCACAGCATACGTTTGGGATGATTCGGGCTTACCTGAAAATTTCGAAATCGTAGATATTCCTGCAGACATGGTTGACCAAGTAGAAGAGTACCGTGAAAAGCTAATCGAAATGGCTGTTGAGCAAGATGACGACCTAATGGAAGCCTACCTTGAAGGCGAAGAGCCAGCAATGGAAGACATTAAGCGTTGTATTCGTGCTGGTACACGCACAATGGATTTCTTCCCAACTTATTGTGGTTCTGCATTCAAGAACAAAGGTGTTCAACTTATTCTTGACGCTGTTGTCGACTACCTTCCTAGCCCAACTGAAGTTGACCCTCAGCCACTAACTGATGAAGAAGGCGAGCCAAACGGTGAGTTTGCTAAAGTAGCAATTGACGAGCCTTTCCGTGCTTTAGCGTTTAAAATCATGGATGACCGCTTCGGTGCACTGACCTTTATTCGTATTTACTCTGGTAAACTAGATAAAGGCACGACCGTTCTTAACTCGTACACAGGTAAAACTGAACGTATAGGTCGAATGGTTGAAATGCACGCCGACGAACGTAATGAAATTGACTCAGCTCAAGCAGGCGACATTATTGCAGTTGTTGGCATGAAGAACGTACAAACTGGTCATACATTATGCGATGTCAAAAACCCTTGTACGCTAGAGCCAATGATCTTCCCTGAGCCAGTTATCTCTATCTCTGTTACACCGAAAGATAAAGGTGGGTCTGAGAAAATGGGTATTGCGATCGGAAAAATGATTGCAGAAGATCCATCATTCCGTGTTGAAACTGATGAAGATTCAGGCGAAACAATCCTTAAAGGAATGGGTGAACTTCACCTAGATATCAAAGTAGATATCCTTAAGCGTACTTACGGCGTTGATCTAGATGTTGGTCAGCCACAAGTTGCATACCGTGAAACAATCACTACACCTATCGAAGACAGCTACACGCACAAGAAGCAGTCAGGTGGTTCTGGTCAGTTTGGTAAGATCGATTATCGTATCAAGCCTGGCGAACCAGGAACAGGGTTCACATTCTCATCATCAGTTGTTGGTGGTAACGTACCTAAAGAATTCTTCCCTGCTATTGAAAAAGGCTTCAAAGGCATGATGGCAGAAGGCCCACTAGCGGGCTTCCCTGTACTAGATGTTGAAATTGAACTTTACGACGGTGGCTTCCACGCAGTCGATTCATCTGCAGTTGCATTTGAGATCGCGGCAAAAGGTGCATTCCGCCAGTCGATGCCAAAAGCTGGCCCTCAGCTAATCGAGCCAATCATGTCTGTTGATGTATTTACACCAGATGATCACGTAGGTGATGTTATTGGTGATTTAAACCGTCGTCGTGGCATGATCAAAGATCAGATCGCAGGTGTAACAGGTGCACGTATTCAAGCAGACGTTCCTTTATCAGAAATGTTTGGTTATATCGGAACACTACGTACAATGACTTCTGGTCGTGGACAGTTCTCGATGGAATTTGCTCACTACCTACCTTGCCCTAACTCGGTTTCTGAAGCAGTTATTGAATCAGAAAGAGAAAGAAAAGCAGCAAAAGCTAAGAAGAAGTAAACCTTACTTCTAGCTAAATATGTAATAAAAAACCCCGATAATGAAAATTATCGGGGTTTTGTTGTTAAAGCATTGAGTAATTATAAGACGTTAGTAGCATAAAAAATCAACTCAACAAATAGCTCGCCCATTCTGGCAACGGCTTAGTAACAACCTTCAATTCCTCCCCATCTTTGATAGCCACTTGCTCAAACGGGTAGTCTGAATCAGAATTATCAAGCAAATAAGCCTTGTCTACGAGCAACAAAGCAGTCTTAATGTTTTCCATTGTTCTTGGAATTCGGTTTTCAACTTTGTTATCTGGCACAAAATGGCCTCCCTCTTCTATCCTTTGTGAAATCCGGGCCTTGTTTAATTCAGGCGAGATAAGATGAATGAAAACTAAAATAATTTGATAACCCTTTGCTTTTGCTGAAGCCACAAAATCAATTTTTGACGGGTGTGAAAAGACTGTTTCAAAACAGAAAGTTTGACCTTCAAGCAACAAGTTTGTTCTTAAATCAGCGGCAATAGCCGCTGCTTGATAGCTATGTGCCTCTGGTGATTCTGGAAATAATTCCTTTGCAATTATATCGGCATTTATAAATGGCATACCCAAAGGTTTAAGCTGAGTATTATAAAACGTTGTTTTTCCCGAACCATTCCCCCCCGCTAATAGCCAGAGTTGCTTGTCACTCATTCCTTTTAATCGTTCCTATTATAGTGTTGCACTGCTTATTGCTTAAGTAAAATTGTTAACACAGCAGATCAAGTGCTACAAACTTTCCATTATTAAAGTTCCCAAGAGTGTGGTTTCCTTCATCATCTACTTGCTCAAGTAATCCAGGACGCTCTTTCGATGCTTGATACTTAAAACTTGTCGACGTTACTTTATGCGACAACTCTCCCGATATTCTTTGTCTTTCGAGCTGATTAAAGACATCACCTGGGTCAACAGCAACAGCATTCACTTTTTCTACCGTCAACTTAGCAAGCCCGCTTTTGAAAGCGATCAACGTTTCTGGATTGATAATTTTGGAAACACTTTTACCCAAATCAGCCCAATATTCAATCTGCTCTGACGCCGTTCTTTTATGCAAAAGCGCTGCGCGTTGTGCGGCTGTCATCAAGTCTTTCTCGAGACGTATTGGTGAGCTGTGCTTAGCCATAGTTATAAACCTGTCATTAGGAAATACAACTGTAGCAATTAGCTACACCAAATTCAATAGACTGTAGCGAATCGCTACAAATAGAAAGGCATTTGAAAAATTAAAACTCTATTTATTATTACGCCCCCTTAAACTACCAATTACCGACTCAAGCGCACGATCAAACAACAAACCATCATTTAAGACCTGAACCGAACCTCTTTTTAACTCTACGGCAAGACCTGACTTTGTTTTTTCTGCAACCTTAACACCTGAGCGATTAACAAAAATGTACTTTCCTGTCGCTTTAATAATAGCTGCCAATTTACAACGCTCTGGCTCAGCATCACCCTTGAACTCAAACCAACACCCCGGAGCAAATCTAAGCACCTGCTGCACAAAGGGGTCTGCATTATCAATATCAGAAACAACCATTTCTTTTATGACGGTAGACAAAACAATTTCTTCATCAACACCTAACACTGCCTCTGACGCCTGCTCATTTATAACAACACTTTCATCACGACGCTGAGCTTTTGACAAAGCCTGAAAATTCTTAAAGTCCGTCTCGATCTCTTGTGTTTCACGCATGAAATCAGATAGATATTCTTCCTGCTCAGTATTTTGCACATTGCTAGAGGCCAAGCCTTCTATTTCGATTGCTCTAGGTTCAGCTATTGTTGACACTACTTTTTCAGGTTCAGCAGTCTTCTCCACAACGCTAGTAGTATTATTTTCAGCGGTTCGATCACGCTCATTTTTTTGCAAACGCTGTACCACTTTAATATGTTCTGACTCTAAAGATTTAAATAATGCTTCAGCTCTAAACTCATCAAAAGAAATCTCCTTTAATCCCAAGCGCAACTGCTTCATCACACTTGGTATTTTAAGTAATAATAGCCTACTAGTTTCACCAGAGTTATTAGATTCTTTCCCTATATATGTAGGTAGAATCGTCCAAACAACATCTGTAACTAATTCACAAGCTGACCGCCAGCTAGCACTATCTTCACCCTCTTTTAAATAATTAAGCACCATGAGGCGACTCCAAGCCTCACTTAATAGTTCCACGACACAAACAGGTAAGTCTTTACCTTTTATTGCTGCATCAAGCACCTCTTGAGCCGCACTTTTCGCAACAATATTAGCAGCTTTACCCCGCTCAGAGTCTTTTGTACGCTGTTCAACCAACTGCCCTCGACGCGATTCAAGGTCCATAAATTTGCTAAAATCTGCCAGCAAATCAGAAAATAAAGCTTGATCATTATCAAAATCCGTTAATATTGACCGAATAGTTTCTTCAACTTTATCTTTGAGACGATCCGGTTTGCCTTCTGGTTTTTCATTCCAACCAATAGCGGCGGATGCAATTTCATTCAGGAGTTTTCTGGCAGGGTGCCCTCCTTGATCGAAAAAACTACGATCTAAAATAGCAACTTTTAGAATTGGTATCTGCAAACGTGAAATAAGTGCCTTCATCACAGGCTGGAGCTGCCTATCATCTAGAATAAATTCAAATAACATAGAAACAAGATTGATAACATCTGAATCTAACTCGGAATATTCAGTTTGATTGGCACGTTTTGGTAACGAAGCATTTAACAGCATTCTGTAATCTATAACGCCATTACTAGCAAATTCAGCAGGCTGGTCCAATTGTTTTTGTTGAAAACCGGACAACGCTCTCATAAGCTCATTTTGCGAATAATTACTCGATGGTGGTGATATTGACGAACGTTCAGAAATAGTTTGCGGGTGCATCATCTCCCGAATACTCTCAAACTGACCACCAGCGAAACACTGGTCTGCGTTTAATACTGGTATATCCTCAGTTGAGCCTCCATTTAAAAAACCACCCTCTTCTACCGACACAAGCCCACCCATAGCTTGTTGTACACTCTCTTCTTGTTTGGAAAAAACATTAACGCCTGGTCTAGCATTAGAATCAGGATGCGAATTACGAACTACCGGTGGTGCAGTCGCTCTGCGAATATTTACTCTTTGAGTGTTTAGGCTAGGCAAAATACCGTGCTGAACCAATGATTGGTTAAACTCAACATAAAGCTTTGGAATTTCTGACAAAACGTATTTTTCAAACAATTTTAATACGACCAAACGTACCTCTATCCCAACCTCTAAAACATTACAACCGTCAGCGAAACAGTCACATAACATTTCAGGGCTTAGCGGCACTTGGTCTTCATTTAAACTCAAACCTGGCATTATATTTTCAATACGAAGCTTCAAATGATTTAAATCCGACTCGGTTTGGTTACGCAAACGACTAACCATTCCTTCTATAGCAACATTTTGCTCAAGCTCATCATTTTGAACCAAACCAACATTATCCCAATCATCTAAACCATCTAAACCTGACTCTCCTGAATTATTTTTAGATCGATAATGACCGATCTCATTAAAAGATTTGATCCCCCCCCTAATGAGCTCAGTTGCAACCAACTTCTTTTGGAGCCGAAGCTCGCGCATTGCTTCAAAGTACACAGTTTGATCGCCGTTTGAGCCAGCTTTATCCGCCATTCCAAACAGTGCGTCATCAGCATTTTCAAATAATTTCTGGAGCAAACCTTTAAGCTTAAGTTTCATATCATCACGAAGCTTAATTAAAGGTGCAGGTAATGGACGAGCCTCTAGGTTTCCCGACATCGGTTTCCCTCCATGAATTCCTACAATTTTCGCTCTACTCATAACCACCCACTCAAATAAACAAACTGACTAAACCTTTTCACTATTAATGAGTATAAACCCTGAACATTGTGTCGTTTGTCACGTTTTGTGTCCTAGCGACCCAGTTCACAAAAAAATATTCAGAGACTTACAGCCATTAAATACGTTATAGGTTAGTACTTAAATCAAACAACTCAATTAAAATACATTTACATCGCCTCAATATTTCTCAAAGAATAAATTAAGCCGAAAAATCAGTTTAGCATTACTCTCATTTACCTTTTATAATATGCGGAATTAGTGGTATACCACTTTAAATTTCTATATAGAGACATTCATGCACCTAAATCAGCAAGCAAACATAATTCGTAACGTAGAGAGCGCATTAGATGAAGACATTGGATCAGGTGACATAACCGCCCAATTAATTCCTGCTGACAAACAAGCCCATGCAAAGGTAATTACGCGTGAAAAAGCAGTGTTGTGTGGTACAAACTGGGTAGATGCCGTTTTCAACAAGATCTCTGCCGATTTAAAAGTTACATGGGCATTTAAAGATGGCGATACTATTCAAGCTAACGACACGTTGTTTACAATTAACGGTTCTGCCCGTGCAATTCTAACAGCCGAGCGCAGTGCCCTTAACTTTTTACAAACCTTGTCTGGCACAGCGACGACTAGCCAGCATTATGCAAATTTAGTCTCACACACTAAGGTTAAACTTCTGGATACCCGAAAAACGCTTCCAGGGCTTCGCTTAGCTCAAAAATATGCGGTCAAATGTGGTGGTTGCCATAACCATAGAATTGGTTTGTATGATGCATTTTTAATAAAAGAAAATCACATCATGGCATGCGGCTCTATAAAACAGGCAATAGAATCAGCACGTCTTATTTCATCATCTAAGCCTGTTGAAGTTGAAGTTGAGTCCATGATTGAGCTTAAACAGGCGCTTAGCGCAAAAGCAGACATCATTATGCTTGATAATTTCTCCATTGAAATGCTCAACGAGGCTGTTATATTGACCGACGGAAGTGCAAAATTAGAAGCATCCGGTGGCATAACACATGAATCATTGGTACCAATTGCTGAAACAGGTGTTGACTTCATTTCTATTGGCGCATTAACAAAGGACTGCCAGTCTATCGACCTTTCAATGCGCATAAGCATTTGAACTAACGATTACTTATCTAAATAACAAGTTGTAACATATCAATACAGTTAGTTTCACACACCACTCTTTCTTTACCGATAAAATATGTTTTGGATTGTAGCTATAAATATATACCGAATGCTCAAGTAGTTCATTTTAATAAAGAATACTGATTATAAAATTACACAAATGCTCAAGTGTCGACAGCCTGATATATTCATTTATCAAACAATATTAATAGTATAAATATATTTTTTGGGATAAAGACAATGATAAAGACAATGATAAAGATATCTTATAACTTATGACGACCCACAACCACACACTCATTAAAGCACCTAAAATAGTGATTTCGTTAATCGTCTTTATCATGATTTTTTTATCTGAGTATGTGGCTTCTATAACAAACCTTAACCCTTTATCAAATACACCGATTTGGTTAAGCTCGGGAATTGCCCTTAGCCTCTGCTTTATTTATAGCCGTCGTGTTATCCCGATCATTTTTATCGCATCAAGCACTGGCACATTTATAAGTTTCCAAGAATTAAGCTTAGCAAATGCCTTGGTTTACAGCGTATTTTATGCGCTATGTTTAACGATCCAATCTCTTAGTATTCTTCAATTTTTTAAACACTTTTCTACAAAAGAAAACCCTTTAGCAAATAGTAGAAACCTTCTTATGTTCATAGGGTTATGCTCCGTCATTTCACTTGTAACATCGGTTTTAATTAATATTATTTATTGCACTTTTATAGTTCAAAATCAGCCGCAATTCACACAGATATTAGACTTATTCTTAGCCGATTTATTAAGCTTATTGATTATTCCAGCACTGTTTTTTTCTGTACAGAATCACTTTCTTAGCCTCAAGAAGTTTAAGTTTTCACTAGAGCCTCTTGTTTGGCTAGCCTGCTGCATACTGTTTGCAGCGACAGCAAATTTACTAAAACAGTCGTTCTTTCTTTTTAGTATTCCATTATTAATGTGGTCTTCTATACGACTAAAGCAGTTTGCATGTAGCGCTACACTCATTATAACGACGCTATTTTTTATCCATGAGCTAATACCTGCATTTCCTCTGGGCCAAACGATTCTACCTCAACTTAGTCTTCACTTTGCTTGGTTGGTATTGATCCTGACAACGCTATATCTAAACACACTTCGTTTAGATCACCAGAAAATTGCTTCAAGTTTAGAAGAGATGGTACTCCAACGAACTCAAGAATTACAAACAGCTAACCTTGAGCTTAAAGATGAAGTATACATACGAGAACAAGCAGAACAGTCATTCCGTACATCATCAAAACGATACAAGGCACTATTTGAAACCGCGGGTATTCCAATCATCGTACTGAATCAAAATTTCTGTATTAAACAGTGGAATACTGCAGCTGAATTTTTATTTGGTTATGTCAGAGATGAAATCATAGGAAAAAATTACATTGACATGTTTATTCCCGAAAACATGCAAGATGAAACAGCATGGAAATTTACCAAGGTCATTAAAAGCGGTGTAAGTAAAGAGAGCCTGGAGAGCAAAATTGTTAGCTATGATGGTTTTTCACATACAATGCTATGGAATATCAATCATTTATCAGACCTTGATGAAGACCCAAGATTAGGGCAACTTTTACTCATTGGTCAAAATATTTCTGAAATCAGAAAAACCCAAAACCAACTCCATTATCTTGCCCATTTTGACGCATTGACCGACACAGCAAATCGACGTTTATTTGAGGATCGATGTAAACAAGCGATACAGTCCTCGATGCGCCACAAACATAGTATCGCCTTAATCGGCCTGGATATTGACCATTTTAAACGTATTAATGACACACTAGGTCATGATGCTGGCGATCAATTTTTAATCTCGCTAGCAGAACGTTTAAAGCAATGCATTCGCAAGGAAGACACCGTAGCACGCCTAGGCGGAGATGAATTTGCTATTTTATTAACAAATATCTCAGGACAGGATGGTGCTGAAAGAGCTGCCAGAAATATTCTAGAAACCATTACCCAACCGGTAAATATAAAAGGTAACGACCTGATTATTACCTCAAGCATAGGTATTACCTTATGCCCAAGTGACGGTTCCGAATACCCCGAACTATTAAAAAATTCAGACATGGCGATGTATCGTGCGAAAAAAGCAGGTAGAAATAACATACAATTTTATAGCCCTGAAATGAACGATGAAATGAGACGACAACTTCACATTGAACAAGAGTTACATATAGCGCTCAAAGAAAATCAGTTTCGCCTTTATTATCAACCCATCATTGATATTGAAACGGGTGAAGTTCTTGGATTGGAAGCATTACTTCGCTGGATACACCCAGATAAAGGCCCTCTCAGGCCGGACTACTTTTTGCAAACAGCCGAACAAACAGGACAGCTTCATGAAATTGGTCAATGGGCGCTTAAAAATGCTTGCCTGCAAGGCCGAGTTATTCAAGAGTGGTCTGCTAAGCCGATGCAGATTGCAATAAACCTTTCTAGCCGACAGTTTAACCACCCTAACCTTGTTGAATTAATCGAAAGTATCATCAAAGAGACAAGATTCAATCCTCATAATTTAATATTAGAAATGTCCGAAAACACTATCACCTCTAATATTGATGCCTCATATATTACGCTCAATAAGCTAAAAAATATTGGTGTATCGCTCACGCTAGACAGCTTCGGCACAGGACTTTCTTCACTTCGACAACTTAAACAAATACCAATTGATATAATCAAAATTGATCGCACCTTTGTCAACGGTATTCCAAATGATGAAAGCGACATGGCCATCACTGAAACGTTATTAGCGATCAGTGACCAAATGAATTTAAAATCTTTCGCAACAGGCGTTGAGACAAAAGAACAAGAAGCTTTTTTGAAAATCAATGGATGCCGTTATGCTCAAGGCTACTTATACGCTGAGCCTGTGCCTTTTAATCAGCTTCCGGATTTATTTGAACAAATTAATTCAGGGCACAGCCTAAGTGAAGGCGAACAGATTTTTTTGCCTTTTGATCAGAAAGTAAAAACTTGACGTTACCCTATTGATTTAATACTAGCTTTCGTAATATTAACCTTTACTTTCTTCGCTTAAACTTCTATCCAAAAAACATAACTTACCCAAAATTACTCAATTAAGCATGCTTTAACAACTAGCCGTCACATCCTTTGATTAATACTTTTTATTCAATCATTGCGCATGCTCATAGCCAAATCTCACTCATTACTTCAACACACGAAATATAAAATAATGTTAAACATAAACTTCATTCGATAATAATTTGGACTTCAACCTTATTATAGAGTACAACTGTACCCTGAATTTTGGAGCCCAGCATGAACAATATTGAAAACAGTCATTTATTAAACCCTACACTAGCATCATTTAGTTTTAGCCTTCTTGAAAAGTTTGCAAAATTATTAACAAATACAAAAGGTTTTGGCGTATACATCGAACCAATCATCCAATTAGCTACACCTAATTGGAAAACAGGAATAACTAACGCAAAGATCACAAGTGTTCGTCATGAATCAACGAACATCTATACATTAGTACTAAAGCCTAACTCGAAGTGGCGCACATTCAAAGCAGGTCAATTCATTCAATTAAGTGCTGAAATTAATGGTTCACTCATAACACGCACCTTTAGTATTTCATCTGAACCTGAATATTATAAAAGAAGCGGTAAAATAGAACTTACTATACGAAGCCAAGATCAAGGCTTCTTTACACCCTGGCTTCGCACATCGGCGAAACCTGGAAATACTGTCTATTTATCTCAAGCAAGTGGAGATTTCACCCTTAAAAGCCAAAAAAATAAAAAGCTTTTCATTGCTGCAGGCAGCGGCATTACAGCAATTAGACCAATTTTAAAAGAATATAAAAATGAGTCTTGGCTTAAAGATGCTCAACTTTTATTCTACGTAAAAAACAAAACGGAGTGTTTATTTCTAGAAGATTTAAAGTTTCTTGAAAGTTGTGGTTTAACTTTCCAATATATTTACTCAGAAGAAAGCGGGCGAATTTGCCAACAACATTTAGATGACTTTTGCGATAATTTAAGTGATCGAGAAGTTTATTTATGTGGCCCCCCTAAAATGATAGAAACCACGAAAAACTTACTGAAAGACAACCAAATACCCGAACATAATATTTACTTCGAATATTTTGGCCCCCCTCCTCTTGAGCCAACTGACTTTTTATTAGATGACGACGATACGTTTATTCAAGTTGACTACCTTACATCACAAAAGCAAGTCAGCCTCAAGCCCGACGCTAAACCAAAAACGCTATTAGACATGGCGGAAAGTGTAGGCCTGAAGCCTGTTTCAGGGTGTCGAATAGGTGTTTGCCACCAATGTATTTGCAAGAAGAAACAAGGCCGTGTTTTCAACATCAAAACCAAAAAGTATTCTGAATCCGGCAGTGAAGAAATTCAACTTTGCCTATCGGTACCGGTTGGTCATGTTGAATTAGAACTCTAGATTATTAAGGATATTAAACATGCAAAATAGTCATAAACCTAACAAAGAAACCTTAGATCAATTCGCTGAAGAACTTGACCAGATACGCTCAGAAGCAATGGATAAGGTAAGTGAAAAAGATGCGCGTTACATTAGGCGCTTAATTGGTATACAGCGCAGTAGTGAAATTCTAAGCCGTATTATCATGGTACTAGGTTTCATAAGCCCAGCACTATGGATTTTAGGTGTCGCATTATTAGCCCTAGCTAAAATTTTAGACAATATGGAAATTGGCCATAATATTATGCACGGCCAATACGATTGGATGAATGATCCTAATATTAATTCGCGAAATTTTGAATGGGATATTGCTGGCGATGGCAATTCTTGGAAGCGCTATCACAATCATGAGCACCACACTTATACAAATGTGATTGGTAAAGACCGTGATTTTGGTTACGGCATTCTTCGATTAAGTGATGACCTACCATGGAAGCCTAAGAACAAGTTTCAGTTTATTCACTACCTCGGTTTAAGCACACTATTTGAATGGGGCGTTGCGTACCATGAAGTAGCCGCTGAGCGAATTTTTACAGGAAAACGCCGTGAAAAAAGCAACCTCCCTATTACACGAAAAGAGCTTAGAAACGCTTTTTTCAGTAAAGCCGGGCGGCAAATTTTTAAAGATTATATCTTTTTTCCACTTTTATGCTGGCCTGTTGCACTTCAGGTTTTAATTGGCAATCTGATTGCTAATGTTATTCGTAATTTTTGGACTTCTACAATCATTTTTTGCGGGCACTTCACCGAAGACGTGCATACATTTACGCCTTCTGAAATCGAAAGTGAAACGCAAGGCCAATGGTATTACAGACAAATCTTAGGTTCTTCTAACATCACGGGTAAAAAATGGTTTCATATTTTAACGGGCCATTTAAGTTGCCAGATTGAGCATCACTTATACCCCGATGTACCCGCACCGCACTATCGGGAGATGTCTATAAAAGTACAAGCTGTTTGTCAAAAATACGGTATTCCTTACAATACAGGCTCGTTTGGGAAACAGTACCTAACAGTTGTTAGCCGAATAATTAAGTTCTCTTCTCCGACAACAGCTCAAGTCTAAATTAGCTTATATGAAAGGTGGCTAAACTTTACTTCGTTTATTGCTCAGATAACTAGCCACCCTATTTTCAGAATATAACGTTATTCTAAATAATGAACTAAACTTGAAAGTCTAATAGTAGGACTTTCAAGTTTAGTTCATTCTGAGGAGCAACACATGTTGATTGGCTTACCCAAAGAGATTAAAAATAATGAATATAGGGTTGGCTTAACCCCATCTTCCGTCCATGAACTATGTCATTCCGGCCATCAAGTACAAGTTGAAACCAATGCAGGCACTGGCTGTGGTTTTGAAAACTCAGATTATATCGCTGCTGGCGCCGTAATCTTAGAGAAAGCAGCGGATATATTTCAGTCTTCAGAGCTAATCATTAAAGTCAAAGAGCCTCTAGCAGTAGAACGCGCTATGCTTAGAGCAGGCCAAACCATATTTACCTATTTACATCTAGCACCCGATATCCCACAAACACAAGACCTTCTAGCTAGTGGAGCAACCTGTATTGCTTATGAAACAGTTGCGGACAAACTTGGCCGCCTCCCCTTACTTGCCCCTATGTCAGAAGTCGCTGGACGAATGAGCATTCAGGCAGGCGCCCATTGTTTAGAGGGTTCACAAAAAGGCTCAGGTATTTTATTAGGTGGTGTTCCTGGAGTTCATCCCGCAAATGTAGTGATATTGGGCGCAGGCGTTGTAGGCTCTAACGCAACACAGATGGCAGTAGGTTTAGGTGCAAACGTGATTGTTATGGATAAATCACTCGATGCACTACGTCACTTGGACACACTCTATGGAAATAAAATTAAAACACTGTTTTCAACAAAACAATCTTTAGCTGAACAACTATTGATAGCCGATCTAGTAATCGGCGCTGTATTAATCCCGGGCGCACAAGCTCCAAGATTAGTTTCACGTAAGTTATTAAAAACAATGAAGAAAGGCTCAGCGATTGTTGACGTAGCAATAGATCAAGGCGGTTGTTTTGAAACCTCACGCCCGACCACTCACGAAAAACCTACTTTCGTCGAAGAAGGGATTGTTCACTACTGTGTTGCAAACATGCCGGGCGCGCTCGCCAGAACGGCCACACAAGCACTAAATAATGCGACACTCCCCTATATATTAGAGTTAGCAAACAAAGGAATTAAAACGGCGCTTTCCGACAATAAAAGTCTATTACGAGGTTTAAATATTGTCGGAGGTAAACTTACTTGCAACTCAGTTGCATTGGCTCAAAACATTCCAGTAATCTCACTCGAGTCAGCTTTACAATTATTGTAATAACTTTATGCAAGAAAACAGAATCACATGGCATAATTATTGTATAAGTAATTACTTTATCCGATAGCTAATCTATTGATAGAATAGTTAATAGATCGCTTCGACCCATACATTACATAACTTTTGCTGTTTTATGCCTACTAAACTAAAAAACCTAACGCTGAACTCTTTATTACCAAAAATCACTTCAACAATTTTGACAATAAGCTTCACTATTTTTCTCTCATTTGGGCAATTAATCCTCTCAAATACTGCTTTGGCCGGAACAATCAACTCCACATTAAGCCCCCAAGATACCTCTATTGAAGCTAATGGAACGAGCTCTACACTTATTACCATTCAATTAATCGATGATGCTGGAGTCAACCTTATTGTAGGTGGTGATAATGTGACTGCGACCACTTCACCAGGGTCACCAAATGGCGGTAGCTTAAGCGTTGTAGCTGACAAAGGTGATGGCACTTACGAGGTAAGGTTAACCTCCTCAACGTCTGTTGGTGATGTAGTTGTTACTGCCTATATCGATGCGGTTGCCATTACAAACACTACTACAGTGGCCTTTACTGCTATACCGGCTTCCGCGACTACAAGTACGATGTCATCGTCACCCACATCAATACTCGCCAATGGTATTTCAACGACTATTATAACCATACAAGGTATCGATATATTCGGGGCAGACCTGATAACAGGCGGCAGTGTTATTGTACTTAGTACAAATCAAGGTAGTATTTCAGCTGTCACCGACAATGGCACCGGCACTTATTCCGCCACTTTAACCTCCCCGACCTTAACTGGAATAGCTACAATAACAGGCACCTTAGATGGCAGCCCAATGGCGAACACTACCGATGTTACTTTTTTTGCAGGTATCGCTACCGCTTCGAATTCAACGATCACCCCGCTAAGCACCGCGCTCACTGCCGATGGCTTAAGCACAACCTCTGTCGTTGTTCAGGCTTATGATGTAAATGGAAACTTATCAAGCACGAGTGGCCAAACGATACTTTTAAGCTTATCACCGAATATCGGTACTATTTCAACCGTCGTAGATAACCTTAACGGCACCTATTCCGCATCTATAACCTCTCAACTTACCAGTGGAACGGTTACGGTTACGGGCTCGATAGATGGCGCTAATATGACAAACAATGCTACGGTAAACTTTGTTTCGGGTGCTGCATCGATTGACAACACAACAATCACTACGGCGAGCTCAACGATTTTAGCAGGCGGCTTATCAGCTACCCTTATTACGGTTCAAACGTTTGATATCAATAATAACCCGTTAACCGTTGGCGGAGACCCTATATCCCTTGGTTCAACTGTTGGTACCATTAGTCAAATTTTTGATGAAGGCAATGGTAAATATACCGCTGCAATTACCTCGACCACCTCTGTTGGACAGGCAATTATTACAGGTACGATTAATACAGATGCAATAATAGATACCGCTACAGTTTCTTTTATTGCCGGCTTAACGGACCCTTCAAAAACAACAATAACCAGCTCTCTCGAAAGTATTATTGCAGATGGTGTAACCAATTCTTTAATCACAATCACCTTAAATGATGAATTTGGAAACAGACTTACAAACGGTGGTGATGTCGTTACCGTTAATAGCGATTTAGGCACAACAGGAATCGTAGCTGATAATGCAGACGGCACTTACTCTGTCATACTACGGTCAGGTACATTAACCGGAATAAGCACAATAACCGGAACAGTAAACACCACTAACATTCCCACGAATGAGACGATTAATTTTCTAACTCGTCCAACAGTTACCTCCCAAATAAGTAATCAATCCCCCCCTACCCTCAATGGGACTATACCGCTTATTACAGGTTCAAACTTAACGGTTTCACTAAACGGAGTACTATACTCACTCGGTGATGGCCACCTTGCTCTCAATGGATCAAATTGGACGCTTTCGGTTCCCATAAGCGACACAATTAGTGATGGAACCCATTCTATTGTAGCCACTATTATCGATACTGCATTACAAGCCTCTAGTGATATCAGCAACAATGAGCTCATCTTAGACACCCTAGAACCAACCATGTTATTAGACCCATTACTCGCAGCGGGTAGTTTTAATATATCAAACTACATGGTCTCAGGTATCTGCGATCAAATTGATGATTTAATCACTTTAGCTATTTCCGATGTTTCATCAACCATTAGTAAATCAAACCTTACCTGTACTGATGACGGTACTGGATTAGGTGTATTTTCAAGCACTCTAGATGTCACCACTCTGAGCAATGGCGCTATTACAATTCAAGCATTTATAGTTGATATAGCGCTTAACCAAGCACTCGACACTGTGATACAAACAAAAGATAGCTGTATCCCAGATGACACTGTTTCCATCTGTGATACCGACTTAGACGGTATTCCAGATGGAATTGAGTACCTGAGCGGTCTAGACCCTGCGAACAGCGACAGTGATGGAGATGGTATTTCAGATGAAGAAGAATCTGGTGAAGATCCAACTACCCCAATTGATACAGATGCCGATGGTATTATTGATGCCTTAGATATTGACTCAGATAACGATGGAATTTTAGATGCACAAGAAGTTGGCCTTAACCCATCAAACCCGCTCGATACTGATGGTGATAGGGCACCAGATTATCAAGATAAAGACTCAGATAATGACCATATCCCCGATGCAATCGAAAATAGTTTTGTCGATAAAGATCCAGACAACGACTTAATTTTAAACTTTCAAGATACTGACAGTGATAATGATGGACTTCCAGATGCAATTGAGCACGGTGTCGCACTTCACATAGATTCTGATAATGATGGAATTGATGACGCTTTCGATGTTGACATTACAACCGGTAATGACAGCAACAATGATGGCATTGACGATGACTACCTTAAGCCACTTGATACCGATAATGATGAAATTTATAATTTATTTGACGTTGACTCTGACAACGATGGTATTCACGACTCACTAGAAGGAAGTGTTACCCCAAGCCAAGATGGGGACGGTGATGGTATTAACGACAAGTACGATGTAGATGCAACTGGCGGTCTAGATGCCGATAATGACGGACTCGATGATGCAATTCAGCCACCTAATACTGATAACGATGAGTTTTCTGATTATTTAGACCTAGATAGTGACAATGACGGCATAACCGATGTAAGGGAATCAGGCGGTATTGATATATTACCTGTTGATGCATTACTAGATGATGGAGAGTCATTAACTTTAAGTCCGATTGATACCGATTCAGACGGAATCCCGAACCATATTGACTTAGAAAGCACTAATGCTGAAAATATTGGCGCAGGACCTTTTGATATTGCAGCATTACCTGACGCCTCTTTAATTGATGCGAACAATGATGGCTTGGTAGACAATACTATCGACACCGATAGTGATGGGATAGCCAATATTGTCGATGATGCACCCGCTCAATTTGGGTCTATTGAAGATCACGATCAAGATGGTATCACTAACCGACTTGACCTTGATGATGATAACGATGGGATTCCAGACATTTTGGAAGGTTCGGGTTTAATCGACACAGACTTAGATACTTACCCCGACAGTATTGATTTAGACAGCGACAATGATGGTATCACCGATATTAAAGAAGGTAATACAGAGCTCATTGATAACAATGCTGACGGAGTTGTTGATGATAACGAATTTACTGATGCTGACTCTAATGGTCTAGATGACAGCATCACCAGCGATTTCATAACACTAGATACTGACAAAGATGGCACACCTGACTTTCGTGATTTAGATTCGGATGGAGATCAAATCTTCGACTTAATCGAAGTAAACAAACCTGATGCAGATTTGACTACGATTGATGCAAACAATGATGGGCAAGTTGATGTTATAGGTGATATCGGTTTACCTCTCTCAGTCTTTAAACCTATTGATTCAGATGGCGATGGAGATGAAGATTTTATAGACACCGATAGTGATAACGATGGATTCACTGATGATATTGAAAATGTAGATTCTAACCAAAATGGTATTAATGATCGCTTAGAAGCAAATGAAGAAGGGTTTGAAACAGCCATACAAGGCGCTGGTACATTTGGAACCTATACCACTTGCCTAATAGGTCTATTGCTATTGTTTCGCAATCGGAAAAAAATAAAGTCAGTTCAATTTATTATAATATTTTCTGTACTCCCAACTTTATTCTCTCCAGACACAGCCCGTGCAGACGATAAACTTTGTGGTTATACACTGAATTTAAAACAAGACATCGTCACTAATGAAACAATAGAAGAGAATCTCAAGGGTAATTCCAACTTATTCCAACGCTGCTGGTATGGTGCGTTTGGCATTGGACTAAGCCATGTTAACCCAGAAGGCTCTGGTGATTGGTCTACTAGTGAAGAAAGTAGTATTGGTACTGATATTCATTTGGGGTTTCATTTTTCTCCGCACTGGTTAGCAGAACTTAACTATGCCAATATAGGTGAAGCAGAATTAAGCAACATTAATCAAGCAATTAATGATGAGGTTGACGGTAAAATAAAATATCAAGGCCCAAGTGTCATGATTGGCTACCGTTTATTACCTGAGTACAAGTCCTTTAATTACTACCTAAAAGCCGGTGCGACCTGGTTGCATACAAAAGAGTCTGATTCACGGATCAATATTGAAAACAAATCGAGTGTGCAATTTTCATTTTCAGCAGGGGCTCAATACCGCTTTAATAACAGCCCTTGGTTTATGAATATTGAATACCAGAGTTATTCTAAAGATGCCGCATTGATTGGTACACAAATCGGCCGCTATTTTGGCTATAAAAAAAGGAAAGCCCCCCCTACTCCAGCAAAAAGTCGAAAAATAGACCTATCAAAAATGGATAGTGATCAAGACGGTATCAATGACCATCTTGACTTATGTCCGCATACCATACTGGGTACGGATGTCGGTAAAACAGGCTGTTGCTTACAAAAAGATAACTGTGAAATTATTTTTGAGCAGTAAATAAATCCTCAAAAAAGATTTCGAAACTCAATACAACAGGCTCATTGATACTTTGTACGTTCCAATTAAATAGGGATTCAGGCCCTTAAATAGTGTTTCATGCAAAGGTCTCTCGTTGAGAGTTTTATAAACAATTGAAACAAATCTTAACCTTTCTTCTACAGTTTCTAGCTAATTAAACTTCAGCATAAGCTCTATACTTCTGTTACCACGTTCATTATAGAAAACTAGCGTGGTATCACGTTTTACTGATAAGTATGAGTAATTTCAATTAATTTTCTAAAAGGTTTTACTATGTCAACGCCAACAGGACAGTTACTTCAGATACAAGATTTAAGGCGTATCCAGAACTTAAGGAGTGGACAGAAAAAAACAAAAGCTAGTAAAAATGAGCTATTACAATACAACTATATGAAAGAAGAAATACTTCAGTTTATGAAAATCAAGAAACAAAAAATTAAACTTGTTGTCAATCAGCAACTCAAAGAAAAAATGCATAATAAGTCGTTAATCGCTGCCAACGATGCGTTTTCCACTTTAAACTTTTCTCAAAAACACACATATTTAGTCGATTAAACGACGTAATAAACGATCCTAACCGCATGGTTTAAAGGTTTATATTTGATGCACCATCAAATATAAACTGAATGGCTAATGCGGCTAACAACACGCCTAAAAAACGTCTTAAAATCTCATCTCCTGTTTTACCTATGAGTTTTTTTACATACTTAGAAAGTACCATTGATATAAACGTAAGGCAGCAAATCAAGATAACGGCAAAAAAAACGCCTAATTGTTCTGACGCGCCCGCAGTGTTTGAAAATAATAAAATTGAAACCGTTAACGAGCCTGGGCCCGCCAATAAAGGCATTGAGAGTGGAAAAACAGATATATCAACAATATCGCTTCCTTTTGAAAATTTAAGCTCACTAGTCACCATATTAAATGCGGTATAAAACAGCAGTAAACCACCTGATATGCGTAAAGCGTGAATACTAATCCCTAATTGTTTTAAGAGAGGTTCGCCATAATTACCAAATAGAACTAAGACAAGTGCTGAAATAAAAACAGCTTTTATAGCAATTTTAGCGCGTTCACGAAGTAAATCACTTGGCGCTATACCATTAAAGATTAAAGCAACACCAATCGGGTCGATGATAACGAACAATGCCGTAAGCGCATTTAAAAAAACAGGTAAGTCCATAACGTCTCTTAAATTTATAAGTTCATTCTGAATATAGCCTGAAAGGCTTTAATACGATAGTTTTAAACTGCGTTATAGTAAATCTAGCTTAAGCGTACGAAAAAACTCAATCTGATTGAAGCTAGTCATTTAACAAACAAGCAGTTAAGCGTACTATACTCACCTCTTATTTCGACTCAATACTAAAGGCTTACACTACATGATTTCGACTTTCTCAGAATTACTTACTGCAGCAATTGAGCAAGATGAGCCGCAACGATTATTGTTCTTATTCGCGAAAACCGAAAGTGAAGAAACAAGCAATAAAGAAAGTGATCAGCATGGCACCTTATCACCCATAATGTGTGTTGATAAACTGCCCGAAGACATAGAGTCATTTAAAACGTTAACCGCTGAAGCCGATGGCATTTCAACAGATTGGGATCTGCTCATTGCAGTCGGCTTATCTGGAAAAGATGGCATGGCGCCTACAGAGGAAGAAGCTGAACCATTCTTAAACAAAATGGCTAATGACCTCTCATCAGGTCAATCAATGTCTGAATATTTAATCTTTGACCGTAATGAAAACCCTGTATTAATTGAAGTTTGTTAGTCTAAAATCTGGAGTGTTTTTAGTAAATTCCCTTCCAGCTCAAACAAGTTTACCCCTACCAATTGACAATATGCCCCCGTCAAACTAAGCACCCTCCGTTAAACGTAGCATTAATATAACACTTAATAAAATCAAACAAATACCGCCAATCATAAAAGCACGAGACCGTGCTGGCACATGGTTCGAACCGACATGTATATACGAATGAACAATACGGCTAATTGCAAAGCCCCACGATAACGTTAAAACGATTAATGAAACACTATCCGTCGTTAAGAAAGCAAAACACAGTACATAAAATATAACGGGTAATTGAAACTGATTTTGAATGTTGTTTGACACTTTTCTGACGTCATCTGGCCATGCAGCATTATCAAGTGCCGCTTTTCTCAAATTGACTAATTTAGCTTTAAATGCACTTAATTTTCGTAAACCTAATAAAAGGAAAACTACAACAGTCAAAACAATTTGAACTAACACTGGCCATAAAATCAGTTCAGTATTCATACATAACTCCATAAATAAATTATATGGAATATAGTACATCATTCAAAAGATATTCGACTATAAATTGAAATGATATAAACGTACTAGTACAAGCTAAGCATCGTAGATGTTTACGCAGAAGATTATGCACTTCATGAACAAACATTAATCATATTCATGTTTTATAAATTAACAGCTTATTTACGGCTACCACCCTGAATCTTAACGCTCTACGGCACATATACAGATTAATCACAACTTTGAATGAGGCACATGTTTGGCTAAACGTTTTAAAAATTACTAGTTTTGGCTACTGACGCATGACAGCTATAATTGAGCTAGTTAAGATAGCTTCTTTAAATAACAACAATAGACAACTATGAACTCAAAAACAGTCTCTTCAACCCTCCTGCTTCTCTCCTTATTTACATCATTTATAAGTTTAAAAGCATTTGCTCAAGACCCGAATCAAGTGGCAGAAGTAATACCAATACACATGTGCGTCTGGGACCCAATCGGCAAAGCAGGCCCTGCCGGACAAATAATGAAAGAAGCAAAAATATATGCTTATAAATGGGGAGTAGATCTCTCTTATGACGTTTTCACAGATGAACGCATAGCGGTTGACGAATTTAAACTAGGTCGCTGTGACGCAGTGAATATGCTTGGCTTTCGGGCACGTGAATTTAATACTTTCACTGGTAGCCTAGGGGCTATCGGTGCAATTCCTAGCTACGATCACTTGGGTGTTATTATTAAAACACTAAGCTCCCCCAAGGCTGCCAAATTAATGCGCGTCGGCGAGTATGAAGTTTTGGCAATGGGTCCTGCTGGCGCAATTTTCATGTTTACACGTGACAGAACAGTATTGCAGCCTAAAGATTTTGCAGGTAAACGTATGGCGGTGCTAGACGGTATCCCAGAGTCAGAATACTTGTCGCAGAAGCATGGTATTACTCCGGTTAATTCCACTATTTTTAACTCTATTTTAAAATTTAATAATGGCACTGTCGACCTAACTGCAGCACCAGCAATTGTTTATGAACCTTTTGAAATGCATAAAGGCTTAGAACCAAACGGAGGTATTTATAGAGAGCCCTTCCTATATATTACGATGCAGGTTATTGCTCGCTGGGAAAAATTTCCAGAAGGTTTTTTTCAGAAAGCACGTAATAAAGCGGTTAAGGATTACTCGAAATTTGTTAAGTTTTTGACGGACCCCGAAGCAACGATCCCTGAAAAATACTGGATAGACATTCCTGACAACCTCTATGATTACTGGGTTGAAGATTTTCGAGAAAGTCGTATAGAGCTAGGTGAACGAGGAATTTATGACAAACGAACCTTGAAATTATTACGCAAGGTTCGCTGTAAGTTAAGCCCTAAAGACGCAGAATGCACTGCAAGTATTAGGGAATAATACTTTAACTATTTGAGCTTTCGGTATGTGGATCTTGGTGTATCAAGATATCGGCATACTGAAACTCTTTTCGTATATTGCGTTCAACTTCATCGCTAAGAACGTGAGCTTCGAGCAGCGTTAATTTACCATCTAAAACGAGATGCAACTGAATAAACTTTGTTTGGCCAGATTGCCTAGTTCGGACATCATGCACCTCTATAACATCTGGGTGCTTTGTCGCTAATTTATGAATAAGCTGCTGTTCCTCTTCAGGTAGTTCGCGGTCAAGCAATAGTTGTACCGACTCATACCCAATTCCCAGCGCGCACTTAAGAATATACATCCCAATTAATAAACCAATAACAGGATCAGAATACAACCACCCCATATAGTAAAGCGCTAAACCAAGCAATATCCCTGCATTCGTAACAAGATCAGAAGCATAGTGGACAGAGTCCGCTTTAACAGCAATAGAACCTGTCATTTTTACAACGTAGCGCTGATAAGCCACCAGAAAAAATGTGAGTACCATCGAAAATGCAATCACGCTAAATCCAACATCGAAGGACTCAAGCTGCTTAGGGTGGATGATGCGTTCAAGGGTATACACAATCAGAAACACGGCAGAACTAACAATAAATATAGACTGCCCTAAACCGGCTAAAGCTTCAGCCTTACCATGACCAAATCGATGCTCTTCATCAGCGGGCATTAAGGCATAACGCACCGCAAACATATTAATAAGTGAGGCCCCAAGATCTAATAATGAGTCTACTAATGCGGCCAAAACCCCCATGGAACCGGTCTCAATCCACGCATAACATTTAACAATTAATAAAATTAATGCAACAAATACCGAAGCTTTTGTAGCCAATACAATTAATCGTTCAGATTTTTTATTCAGGACCCTATTGGTCTGCTCTACCATTTTTACCTCTTATGTAATCTTCTTGGCTTTATATCTGAAATTTAAAAAACTAATGCTTAAAAACCTTAGCTTTTTTCGATCAATTTATTATTCCCTACAATAGATAACTTTGCATAAAAAACGTCTACATCAAGTAAATACCATTCATCACACGCACTATGCCCACTACTCCCTAATGGCGATTCAAGTAAATCAAAACCTTTTCGCCGGTACAATGAAACAGCCTTTGACATGCTTTTAAGCGTCTCTAGATAACAAAACTGATACGCCATTTCTTTCGCCTCAAGTAACAATTTATCAATAAGCTTATCGCCTAACCCTAACCCTAACCCTCTAGCTTCAGGTAATATATACATTTTTTGAAGTTCACAGCAAGGCTCTAAATTACAATTAAAAGCGCTTATTCCACCACCACCAACAACCTTTCCATCTATTTCAATCACGTAATAGACTCGACCTTGCGCTGAATAAGCATCAGACATATGATCTAACTCAGGGTCTTGCCAAGCAAAACCTTCACGATTTGCGCCAAACTCTGTTAATACTTCACGAATAATTTGACCTACAATAGAGTTGTCACTTTGGTGAATTCGTCTAATAATCATATAAAGCCTTTGTTTCTTTAATGCAGTCTATTTCTACTATTTCAAAATGGCAGGATACAAATATGACCGTTAATTTATATACAGCAGAGCAAGTAAGAGAGCTTGATCGAATTGCGATTAAAAACTGTGGCATTAATGGCTTTCAACTTATGCAAAAAGCTGCTCGCTTTGCTTTTCATACCCTCGTTAAACAGTGGCCGGCATGCAAAAAAATTCACGTTTTTTGCGGTAGTGGTAATAATGCCGGTGATGGATATATTCTCGCTGGCATCGCAAAACAGCGTGGATTTGATGTTACGTTACACTACCTTTCACTACCAGAAAACCTTAAGAATGACGCCCTCCTTGCATACCACTTTAGCCAAGAGGCAAATATAAACTGTAAACCATTTACAAATGGTAACACCAGCATTTTATCGACTGATAAGGCATTTGTCATTATTGATGCAATACTTGGAACAGGCCTTAACTCCAAGGTCACAGGGCAATATGAGCAAGCAATTCTTCTTTGTAACCAATCTACAGCACCGATACTCGCGATTGATATTCCATCGGGCTTATCTGCAAACACAGGCCAACCGTTGGGGGCTACAATCAAAGCGGAGTCTACTGCAACATTCATTGGTTTAAAGCAAGGAATGTTAACGGGCGCTGGGCGAAATTATTGTGGAGAAATTTTTTTTGATGACTTAGATATTACAGCCGACATTTATGACCAGGTGTCTATCAATGCTAAAAGACTTAACATTGATACGGTCTTAAAACTAATTAAGCCGCGCGAACTAAGCGCACACAAAGGCCAGTATGGTCATGTTTTATTAATAGGCGGTGATCATGGTTATGGAGGCGCTATTATAATGGCAGCCGAAGCAGCAGCACGAATGGGTGCTGGTTTAGTTAGTGTCGCAACTCAACCCGAGCATGTAAGCCCTTTATTATCACGACAACCCGAGGTCATGGTCAAAGCTGTCACTAGTACTGGCGATTTATTACCATTATTAGAACAAGCCAATGTAATCGTCATTGGTCCAGGCTTAGGACAATCAGCATGGTCAGAACAAATGCTGCATTGCACCTTAAAGAGTAAACAGACAACTATATTGGACGCTGATGCATTAAATCTATTATGCAAAAAACCTGAATGGCTTATTCACTCCAACCTAATATTAACCCCTCACCCAGGCGAGGCTGCACGTTTATTAGATTTGCCAACGGCCTCTATTCAGGAAGACCGCTTTAAATCAGTAAAAGCCGTACAGAAAAAATGGGGTGGCTCGGCATTACTTAAAGGTAGTGGTAGTTTAATCAGCCATAGAGAGGGCTCAATTAAATTATGTCCTTATGGAAACCCTGGCATGGCATCAGGTGGAATGGGAGATGTACTGAGCGGTATGCTAGGCGGATTAATTGCACAAGGTTTGAGCAAGGAAGATGCGCTCGAATTAGCAGTGTGTCTTCATGCGAAGGCTGCAGACATCTCTACACAGAAAGACGGGCAGCGTGGGCTCTTAGCGACCGACTTAATTGCAATTGCGCGTTTATTACTAAACAACAAATCCTACGAATAGTTATTTAGAACTGACTAGAAATGAATTTAAACATAAAAAAGTTAACTCAATGCTAACCAAATTCCCACACCCAACATTAAACTACCTGCAATCCGGTTAATAAACTTAACGTTACCGCTATTTACTAGCAATGCACGTAAACGGCTGGCTCCTCCGGCATAAATAAGCAAACACATAAATTCCAACATTAAAATCAATATAATGAGAATCAGTAACTGTGTCGGGATGTGTTGTTCATAATCAATAAAGGGCGGTAACAGCGCAATAAAAAACGCCCAGCCTTTTGGGTTAGCAATCGCAGTAATAAAGCCCTGTAAAGCTAGCGTTCTTCTAGAAACGCCTTGAAAATTACTCCCCTCCAATTTGAAAGCTAACTTACCTCTGGATAACCATAGCTGAATTCCCTGGTAACATAAAAAAGCGCCTCCTCCGTACTTTAAAAAGACAAAGAGGTTTGGATAATTCAGCATAATCGCTGCAACCCCTATAGCAGATAGTGATGCGACTAAGCCAACGCCTAGTAATTCACCTGTCATCATCCACATAGTGCGACGTAAGCCAATACTCATACCCATGGTAAAGGCAAGCATCATGCACATACCAGGTGTAATCGATACGAAAAAGAAAGTGGGTATAAAAATATTTAACATCGTTATAAACATAAATTATGAACTCAAAAAATCAGGCACACCGTTTTCACGCCATACCTCATTCACACATTACTCTTTAATTTTAATAACGATAAATAATGGGTTTCCTTGACGAACGATTAATACAGGGACAAAACGATTACTGGGTAAATTTTCAACAAGCGTTAAAAATTCAGACATGGATTTGAAGCGTTGGTTATTTAGTCTAGAAATAATATCCCCTTGACGTATACCTGCCCTTCTAGCTGGTTGGCCAAGTACTTGAGTCACCTGAACACCAGCATCAAGATTCATTTTCTCTAGCGTTCGGTCATCGAGTATTTTCACATTTACACCTAGTCGATTATTCTTTTTCACCTTAGACTCAGCAATTTCAAAAGCAGGCTTTTCATTTCCCGGAAGCTCACCAATTTTAAGTGTAATTTCTTTCTCTTTTCCATTTCTCATCACGACTAGTTCGACTTCATCGCCGACTTTAGTACGTCCGACTAATTGTGGGAGCTCAGATGAAAAGCTAATTTCTTCATCGTTATACTGAATAATCACATCACCTGTGCTTAAACCAGCATCTTGTGCAGGTGAGCCATCAAGCACTTGTGATACAAGCGCACCATAAGGTTTATCCAAACCAAATGATTCAGCTAGCCCTTTACTCACCTCTTGTATCAATACACCTAGCCAGCCTCGAGAGACATAACCCTGATCTTTAAGCTGGTCTACAACCTCCATTGCAATATCTATAGGTATGGCAAAAGACACCCCCATAAATCCGCCAGACCGAGTGTATATTTGAGAGTTAATCCCCACAACCTCACCATCCATATTGAACAAAGGCCCACCTGAGTTACCAGGATTAATCGCGACATCGGTTTGGATAAATGGCACATAATTCTCGTTCGGTAAACTACGCCCCTTCGCGCTAACAATGCCTGCAGTCACAGTATAATCAAAACCAAAAGGTGAGCCAATCGCAAAAACCCACTCCCCTACTTTCAATGTTTTAGATTTACCCAATTTCACTGCAGGTAAATCATGGGCTTCAACTTTTAAAACGGCTAAATCCGAACGTTTATCAAAACCAATTAATTTTGCCTTCAATTCACTTCGATCATTAAAACGAACAAAAATCTCATCAGCACCATCTATCACATGATTATTGGTAAGAACGATACCATCTTCACTTACAACGAAACCGGAGCCCATAGATTGAACTTGCTTTTTACCCTTATTCCCACGCTGCTGGTCATCACGGTCAGGCATATCGCCAAAAAAGTGTTTGAATATTTCAGGTAACTGATTTATATCACTTTGATATTGTGAAGATTGATCAACATGTCTAATCGTACTAATGTTAACCACCGACTCAGAGTGCTCTTCAACCAAATCAGTGAAATCAGGAAGGCTGGATGCGAATACGTTATAACTCAACAAGTTAATTAAATAAAACAACCCGATCGTTAGTTTTCTATGAGCCATGAGTACTCCTGGAAAGTGCCACAAAGACACTTAGACATTTTTGAGAAAGATTATATAGTTTGGGCTTTAAACCGTTCTTTTCAACTTAAAGATAGTTAAGGACAAGGTAATAATTAAATTAAAGTAAAAGAGAGGAGCTAGCATTGACTCGAACCATTTCTGGCCTAAATCGCTCATCATCCGAGTGATTTTGCGCATAATATCGTGCATAAACAAAACCCAATAATAAAGAAATTAGACCGCTAACCGCAACAGCTCCATCTGGCCAAACAAGCATACTTTTTGTAAAAACTGACACCCCAAGCATGGCTAACAAAGGCATCATAAACATCAGTAAAGAGGCACTTAATAGACCCTGCTCTGAAATGGATAAAGATACAATATCGCCGGGTTTAGCATTGATGGTATTGAGCACACTCAACTCAATACATTTATTACTCGATATTTTCGTCAGAGCACTCTGGCCACACCCAGATTTTAATTGACAACTTTCACACGCACTTTGACGATGAATCTTTACGTTCACATAACCATGCTTTGCTTCACTTAAAACGAGCGCTTGTTCTTCAATCATGTTTTAATCTTTTTTTGTCAGTCAAATGTGATTCAATTTATAGAGTATAAGACCTTTGCATCAAAGCCTCTCTGTCATTCCGATTAAGTTTTTTGGCCGGAGTCCATGTTTTATTGCTACGCTTGTGTATAAAAGCAAAAGAATGGATTACAGTCAAAGCCCGCAGGAATGACAATTTTTTACGTAATTAACAATCGCGCAAAGACCTCATATAAGAAATATCATTGCAGCTTTGGTTTTACAGATTCAGCCACTAACATAGCTGTCATAGCAGGTATTTCACCAATAACGGTTACACTATATTGATGTGATTTAAAGGTTAGCGGTAAAGCATACGCTACAGTAGCACCAACTTGCGAGGCACCTTCTGGCATCATATTATCTTTAATTTTTTCAATGAAAACGCTGTAATTAGCAAGACCATCACTAAACACCAATATATTCTCGCCTAACTGACCATTACCACTTACTGGCATAAAACCTGGCGGAACCCAATCACTTTTCCACATAATTTCAGAAGGCCACTTTATGTCTTTCTGTACAGTCGGAATTATAACGTGCTCCACCAATGAACCCGCATTCATTGGTTCTAAAGCCTTATCACTAATTTTTTCAGGAAAGGTAATATTAGTGTATTGAAAACGCTCTAAATCAACCCCTTCATTATTCTTTAAGGCAGACCTCAATAACAAACCTGTTTGTTTATCTAACCACAGAAAATAACTATAACGGTGCTCATCAACCGCCTTGATCGCTAATTTTATACAAGGTCGCTCTACTTGACGGCACTCGCCTATCGTCTGTAAATGATAATTTTTTTGATCAGGCATAAAGTTTGAAAATGACTGTACAATTTTATTTGAATACTGAGTTTTCTCAAGTTCCACAACACGATTATCAGGGAATACGCACATTACCTGGTTTCCCTGCCGTAAAATTTCACCCATTTCACCATCAAGTTGTTTCAACAACTCTTGTTCTTCACCATTATGGTACCTATGAATAATACTCATAGAACTGGACATCTCTCCTCTGGAAAACATAAACGTACCTTTATAGTTTTCCTCCATAGAAGCTGACTGCATCTTTGCAAGCCATTGTTCAGGGGTATATTCTGGAGAAGAATCTGCAGTCGCTACACTTGAGAGCAACAACGCACCCAAAATAATATATACCAATGAAAATAGGTTCATTGCATCTGTGTGTACTCTTTTATTACTCAAAAATCTCATGTTAATTGCCAAAACCTTTTAAATTCCAACTGCATTCACACTCGCAACACGTGCTAGCGGCATCATGCCAGCATGAGAACTGGCAACGGAATGCTCAGCATGACGAAGAAGATACTCATTAAATCTACGAGCATGTTCTTCTGTAAATTCAACAATTATCTTAGGCTGTTTCTTTGAAACGGGAGAATCCTCAGAAGACACTGTTAATACATTAACATTTTGAAACCCTGACATACTGGCATCAGAAGATACAGAAGTAATCAGACTTTCGTTTATACCCAACTGTCCGTCTACATCATTTTGTAAAACAAAAACGATCGCTACAAATAAGCTCGCAGCAATTGCGAGCCCACTACTGATTTTCGTAATTATTCTTGAATCAGACCGACGATTATTAATTCTATTTTCAGGTAACTGTTCAGCCGTTGATGAGTGTATTGATGCACTTAATGATGAAGACAACTCATTCGTTGAAGCTGAAGTTGTTTCAAGCATTTCCGTTAGATCATTATTTAATTGTAAGGGTGCCTCTTGCGCAATTGCTTGAGAAACAGACTCACTAATATCGATGGACAAATAGTCTTCTTGCTCATGCTGTAAAACGGATTGTACGCGGTGGTAAGTCTTCCATGTAGCTAGCAACTCATTCTTATCAGCATGAGATAATACACGCTGAAGTTCAAGTTCATTGGCTTCATCATCCATTAACGCGGATATAGACTCCTTTAAACGATCATCCATATCTCTTCCCCAAGCTTAGTCTGCCTAGATAAAAAGGTAGATTATTAACAACAAGATACATTAGAAATCCCCCGTCAGCGCATGAATTTCTTTATCCACCGCATCTCTTGCTCTAAAAATTCTAGAGCGAACAGTACCTACAGGACAAGCCATTACTTCAGAAATTTCGTCATAACTTAGACCATCAAATTCTCTGAGCGTCAACGCAACCCGTAGGTCTTCGGGTAGTGCTGCAATGGCGTCGTTAACCACATTCTCTAATTGCTCTTTATGTAACAAGCTTTCAGGTGTAGAAATTTCTTTCAAGCGATGATTTCCCGAATAATACTCTGCATCATCAATATCTACATCAGCTGAAGGCGGTCGTCGCCCTTTAGATGTTAAGTAATTCTTCGCGCAGTTAATCGCAATTCGATAAAGCCAAGTATAAAAGGCGCTCTCTCCTCTAAATTTTTCCAGTGCACGATACGCCTTAATAAATGCTTCTTGACTCACATCTGCTATTTCGTGATGGTCTTTAACATAACGCGAAATAATCGATGCGACTCTTCCTTGATATTTAATTACCAGCATATCAAATGCTTTTTTATCGCCCTTTTGAACACGCAGTACTAGCTTCTGGTCCACTGCAAGAGTAGAAGCGCTATCGTTTAGTGTTGCTGAATTAGGTCGATGCATAGGCTTTGAGGTGTTTTTTGTTCCAAACGGTGTCTGACAATCATAACTATCTTCATTATCACCTAGAAGCGCCGAAATTAAAACGCCTTTGACCTGATTGCCACGCGGACATACCAAAGTACCAGTTTCTACCAATGAGGTTACGTCCTTTTTACGCATTAAAGCGAGGTTGCTCGACATATTATTACCCTATTCAGCCCTTTTGAGACGACTCTTTAAAATATATTCGTTAATTAAAGAGACTAGAGATTTGCAATTTAGTTCAATCCGTTAATAATATGTGCTGATTTATTTAAAGACGATAGACTATGCAAGCCTCTTTTTTATACGACGTTCTTATTATTGGCAGTGGAGCCGCTGGATTAAGTGCAGCCCTCTGTCTAAACAAAAGCGTATCAGTTGCCGTAATTTCTAAGGCATCACTCGCTAGTGGTTCTACGCCCTGGGCTCAGGGTGGTATTGCAGCAGTGCTAAGTGATAAAGATGATATTGAGTCGCATATAAGAGACACATTAAACGCAGGTGCTGGTTTATGTAAAGAAGATGCTGTTCGGCAAACCGCCAAAAATGGTCGAAACAGTATTGAGTGGTTGATTCAGCAAGGCGTTGATTTTACGAAAAACAATGAATCTGGTGCGCTTGACGATTACCATTTAACAAAGGAAGGTGGGCATAGCCACCGTCGAGTAGTTCATGCTGACGATGCCACAGGGCTTGCAATCTCAAATTCTTTGTGTGAAAAGGCAGTGGCCGCGAAGAATATCGACATTCATGAAAACCGTGTTGCTATCGATTTAATCACCCATAAAAAATTATGCTTGCCTGGTAACAGGTGTGTCGGCGCATATGTACTTAACCGTGATGATAACCACGTTGAATTGTTTCGAGCACGCTTTGTCATTATCGCGACAGGTGGTGCAAGTAAAGCGTATTTATATACCAGTAACCCCGATGGCGCTAGTGGTGATGGTATTGCAATGGCTTGGAGAAGCGGCTGCAGAGTTGGCAATATGGAATTTAATCAGTTTCACCCAACCTGCCTTTATCACCCACAGGCAAAATCTTTTTTGATCACCGAAGCGGTGCGTGGTGAAGGTGGTCATTTATTACTACCCAACGGTGAGCGATTTATGCACCGGTTTGATGACAGATTAGAACTTGCCCCAAGGGATATTGTCGCTCGCGCGATCGACCATGAAATGAAACGTATTGGCGCAGATCACTTATTGCTAGATATTAGCCACAAGCCTAGTGATTTTATTAAATCGCACTTCCCTACTATTCATGAAACCTGTCTTGGGTTTGGTATTGATATCACAAAAGAACCCATTCCAATCGTGCCCGCTGCACATTATACCTGTGGCGGTATTATGGTTGATTATCGTGGCCGAACCGATGTCAATCAATTATATGCAGTGGGTGAAGCCTCTTTTACAGGACTTCATGGCGCAAACCGTATGGCAAGCAACTCATTACTTGAATGCGTTGTTTATGGCCAAGAAGCTGCAAAAGATATAAACCGTAAATTTGACCAAATACCACAACCTCCTGAAGTCCCAGCATGGGATGAGTCGCAAGTAACTGACTCAGACGAAGACGTTGTGATTGCGCACAACTGGGACGAGCTACGTCGTTTCATGTGGGATTACGTTGGCATTGTACGCACCAATAAACGTTTACAACGCGCAAAACATCGTGTTGATTTATTACACCAGGAAATTCTAGATTATTACAGTAATTACAGTGTCACAAATGACTTACTTGAGCTACGAAACCTCGTGACAGTTGCAGACTTAATTATCTGTTCTGCCATTCAACGAAAGGAAAGCAGAGGCTTGCATTACACCTTAGACTACCCTGAGACGTCAGAAACGGCGAGCGACACAATTTTAACGCCGACTAACTACTCCACCAGAGACTGGTAGTAGGATAATTAATAAGCTATATACCTAAATAGTGCTTACTTAAAGCCTAACTTTATTTTTTTAGTCACTCCTCAATGAAGCGAAGCGCCTCGGCTTTTCTCAGCGGTAGAATGCTTTTAACCATTATTAAGAATTAACACTAAATATGAGGTTAATTCACCCAGATCAAAGGGCCAAGATAATTCTTGCTGAGAATGCTCAAACTTAATAACCGGGATACGAATGCCATATTTTTCGAATAGCGTATCATCATTAGCAATATCAATAATTTTTAAGGTAAACTGTTGCGGCAAAACAACATGCTCAATTAGCGTCTTTGCCTGATCGCACAGATGACACCCGGATGTCGAATATAACAAAAGAGTTGCATTATATTTTTCTTTATTTTCAGACACTTATATTTCCAAATTAAAGTAACTTATATTAACGCTTGGCAAGCGAATATTTGATACGCATAATACATAAAAACCTAATTTAATTTCAATCGACAAGTACATTCAATTAACAAGAAAAAGGCAGTTAACGTAATATGTGGTTTAAAAATATTCTCTTTTATCGTTTTAGCAAACCGTTTGAAACAAGCAGCGATGCATTAGAAACTCTCCTGAGCGAATCACCTTTTAGTCCTTGCGGACCTAATGATATTTATCAACTAGGATGGACCAGCCCGCTACAAAAACATTCTGACCAATTCGTTCATATATCGCAAGATTATTGGATGGTATGTCTTCAGAAGCAGGAACGTATTTTACCGGGTTCAGTGGTCAACGAACAAGTACAAGAAAAAGTAAGTCAAATCGAAGAAGAGCAGCATCGTAAAGTAACACGCAAAGAAAAAGCCGATCTTAAAGAAGAAATCACCCTACAGTTGCTACCAAAATCCTTTACACGCACGAGCCGCCATTTCGCTTACCTTTCACCTAGCAAAGGTTATATGGTCATAAACACCGCATCAGCAAAGGTTGCTGATGAATTTACCAGCTACTTACGAAAAACCATTGGCTCATTACCTATTCGCCTTCCTGTTGTTAAACAAGCGCCTAGTTCAGTCATGACGCACTGGGTAACGAAGGATTCAAGCTTGCCTGAAAATATAACTGTTGGTTATGAATGCGAACTAACCTCTACAGGCGAAGAAAAAGGTAGCATTAAATACAAAGGTTTAGAACTAGACCAAGAACAGATCGAACAACAAATAAAGTCGGGAATGGAAGTTACAAAACTCGCTGTCGAATGGCAAGAGAATGTCACCTTTATGCTAGGGTCTGACCTAGCAATTAAACGTATAAAGTTTGGTGATGTATTACAAGATCAGCTTGATGACGCGAATGCAGAAGATGCAGCCGCCGCATTTGACGCTAGTTTCGCTATTATGACATTTGAGTTTGATCGCTTAATACCCGATGTTCTCAATGCATTTGGCGGTGAAGACACCACAGCTATTATTGAGGCATAAGCTTTCTGGCTTCTATAGAGTGCGCTCTGCGCACCACTTACTACGAAACATAAAAAAGGTGTGCAAAGCACACCCTATAAACGATTTGATACCTAAGCTTAGACCAAACCTTTTTCAAGCGCTTCTTGACGAATTCCAACCCAAGCGCTTTGAACTGTCTTAATATGTCCTGCAACTTCAGTTAGAATTGCCTGATCATTCTTCATATTGGCCTCATGCAGCCTGTGCTCACAATAAGTATATAGATCAAATAGATTTTTCGAAATCTCTTGTCCTTTTTCCATATCTAAAAAGCTACGAAGTCCAGCAAGAATATCAATTGCTCGTGTAATCAAACGGTTCTTGCCTTCAAAGTTCTCGACGCCCATTTGTGCCTTAGCCATATTAATACGCTCTAATGCGCCATCATAAAGAAGCTGAATTAAACGATGACTATCAACATCCATAACACTCGATTGCGTATTAACTGCCTGATACTGTTTTATTGCATTCATAATTCACCTTTTATAATATTCTTATGGCTGGTCTGCATTTGTTTGAGTATAACTAGATCCAATATTTCTATTACTTGTATCGGCAGCAAAATTATTTTCTTAACATTAATTCGTCAAACAAATAAAATAATACACACCTAAAAACTTAGTTATTAATCATAGTCAAAACTATAACTACAAACTCTTATATTAATTATAATAATCAACTATCTTTATTAGACCCAGACATAGCAGCAAACTGGCTTTTCAAAAAATCTAACGTGCTATTCAACTGCGAAACCATAATATCAGCCGCCGTAAACTGTGTTGCCAATCGAGAACGTAAACTTTCTACACGCTCATCTAAAGCCACTCTCTCCAATGCAATTGCAGCAAGGCTTGCATTATACCCATCTTCTTTAGCACCAATAATTCCTTGAAATTCTAAGAAACTATTTAGCTTATCAACTAACTGCTCAGCAATACCTTCTATATAGGTGATCTTACCCCGGTCACCTATAGCGCTACCTTCTACTTTAATTTTAAGCCCTTCGCTATCATCACCGACTGCCGCTGTTAGAGTTTGTCCACTACCTGTTGCCGCCACCCCATTAATCGTACCCTCAACATCAACACCATCGATACCCACTGCAACACTTAATCCAAGCTGCGCGGCGGTATTCACATCAACCGCTGTAATTTCAACCATCGAGCTCGAACCATACTCGTTAGAATTAATAACAATATTATTGCTACCATCCAAAGACACGAATACCGACTTACCAGCAGCAGAGAGGGTTTCATCGGCATTTATCTTGGCTTGCAGCTCAGCGACCAACTCTTCTTGCGTATACGACCCTACATCTAAGGAAATTGCACCACTTGTGGTGCCGTCAATTTTGATCGTAAGCTCATCATTATTTGCATCAATAGTTGTACTGGCACCCAAACCCAAAGCACCTACAACCTCCCCCCTAGTAGCCGCAGTGGTTATGTTTACATCATATGAACCGGGTACAGTATTAATCGTTTTTGACACAAAAGATACTTGAGCGTCTGTTGTTCGCCCTTGGTCCGCAAACAAGGCAACCACATCTTCAGGATTAGTGGTTAATTGTTTTTTGAATTCAATTTCATCAATTGATAAATTACCAGTACTTGCATCCGTTGATATACCTATTTCAGCCAAACTTCTGACCGAAGACGACCCCAGGCCTGGCACAACCTGACCTAAAATCTGCCTCAATTGCGTGTTGACCGCACGAATCGTTGAATCACCCAACAAAAGTCCTGACTCTTCACTAGCTGAAGGATTAAACTCCGTCAATTCGTTTAAAATATTTTTTACTTCATTGAATTTATCAACAAACTCTTGAACACGCTCAAGTACTGTATCTGTATCTCTTGAAACAGTGATAGTAGCAGGACTTGTGGTTTCACCCGTTAGTGTGAAACTAACGCCCTCTACAACATCTGTAACCGTATTTGATGCACGCTCGATATCGATACCATTGACCGAAAATATGGCGTTCGCTGGAACAACAGACTCAACAATATGTGTAAATGATTGGTTAAACGTAAATTGAGACAAACCAAGTGCGTCATCACTATTACCATCACCGGTGTCGGTCACCGTAATTTCCATGGCATTCTCTAAGCCACTTTCTTTGGCCGAAAACACCAATACAAAACCAGAGCCTGTATCAATCACACTTGCATTAACAGCCAAATCTTCATCGGCATTCACGGCACTCGCAATACCTTCAAGCGTATTATTCGTCGCATCGATATCAATATTTGTGGTCGTACTCCCCACTTTAAAACTGAGTGTTCCCGTACCCATGGTCGTGGAATCTTTGTCTAAATAAGTGCTGGAGCGTAAAGATTGAGCTTGCGCTAATGAAGTAACGTCTAAAGTATATTGACCTGTAGAGGCAGCAGTATCAGCCGTGACTGTAACATTTGAAGAAGTAGAATTTGCCTCTAGAGAACTTAGGGCATCAGGGTTACTCAGTACACGAGAAGGTAAACGTAAGTCAATCAAGGCACTATTGATTCGACCAACAGCAGACAGTTTTGCCTCGACTTCGGCCTCTTTTCGATCGAGTCGAAGCTCGGTAGGAGCCCGCTCAGCTTCTGAAAGTTGATCAATTAAATCACTTGTCAGTACACCTGAACCTATCCCGATAGAAGAAATATTAGCCATTTGATCGCCTCACTAAACAGTTGAATAAGCCAATTCTTAAAACATTATAACTAGCTTACTTACTGTATCGGCAATTACAGGGAAAAGCTTTACCCCTTCCCTGTAAAATAATGTTAATTCTTGCCGGTACTATTATCGGTAATAGTACCGGTATTCTGCCGAAACTTACGCTTTAATGTTAAATAAACTTAGTGGTTCATCCTGCTGCAAGTTTTGCGCCATCGTTAAAGCTACATCATCAGGTATTTGTCTGACCACCTCATCAGTCTGACGATCAATAACCGTTACAACTGTTTTACCCGAAGCATCATCCGTTTTAAACTCAAGGTCACGCTGCACATTCTGAATATAATCATTCAGCTTGGTTACCGCAGCATCTAACTGCTCTTCCTGAACCTTTTGCCCTTGACCAACATGGTCAACTGCTTTCTCGTTAAGCTCACTTGCGTTTATTTCCTGCAGATCTGCCTCTACAGTTTTAGGTGCCGCTTTCGGTACTGCCGCCAACGGCTGGGGCTCTTTCTGAGGCGTTGCTGCAGATGGCACCCCGCGAAGGGATTGCTCCACACTACTTAGATTGACCTCATTCATAAATCACCTCTTATATTCTATAACTCAAAAGCCGACTTTGGAAATCTTAGTTTACCAAAGTCGGTTAGATTACTACCTAGTTTTATTAACCTAGTAGTGACAATGCTTGCTGTGGCAATGCATTAGCCTGGGCTAAGATTGAAATACCTGCCTGCTGTAGTACTTGCGATCGAGACAAGGCAGCTGTTTCAGCCGCGAAGTCAGCATCACGAATACGAGAGTTTGCAGCCGAGAGGTTTTCAGAGTTCAGCGTGTTTGCAGTAATAGTCGCTTCAAAACGGTTTTGAACCGCACCCAACTTAGCTCGTTCGGTGTTAATTGTTTGCAGTGCGTTATCAACAGCTTCTAGTGCCGCGTTAGCACCTGCAACAGTAGAGAGATCAACATCCTTAAGGAAAGTACCACTTGATGCACCACCGAAAGTACCAACCTCAAAACCAAGATTTTCAACCTCAGCCTTACCATTAGCACCCGCACCTATATCAAAAGAGCCCGCAGCACTTAGCGAAACCTTGCCAGCAGTTGTCTCATAGGCTAATGCTTCAGAACTAGTAGTTTGCCCACCTATTGAAGCGGTATTAGTAAATGTAGCTTCACCAATCCCCGCTATAGCAGAATCTAAGCCAAGAACTCGACCAATAGACGACTGCTCTCCGCTAGCATCATCAATAGCAATAGAAATATTACGACCATCCGCTGCAGTTAACGTGATGGAAGAACCATTATCTTCAGCCGTAACACCAGTTTGGCCAGTTGCGCCGTTAATCAATGAGACGGTATCAGTCCTGGCTTTTTCAAAGTCAATCGGTCCAGTAGCTGGATCTCCACTTGTTACATTTAATGACACAGAACCTAGACTTACACCATTAATATACAACCCAGCCTGATCACCAGCCTCAAATATATTCGCTTCAGCCTGAGTCACAACAGTACCACCGACAACTGTTGTAGCCTCTGCAGTCGCTGTAACACCCGTTTCACCCGAAACATTATTAATCGCTGCCGCTATCGAAATAGCAGAACCCTCTTTGTCGGAAGAAAGAATACGTTGGCCATCTGAAGCAACATCTGAACTCGCCGTATCATCAGCGCCATTCGCAGCGGCAATCGACACACCGTTGATAGTCAAATCACCCGCTTCTAGGGTATTCACCCCAGTAGAAGTTGTCGTCTCACTCGTAGCAGCACCTGAATCAAACAAGTCACTCGTACCAGTCGCATCCGAAAGCGTAACCGAAACATCTTGGCCGTCAGTGCCCTGAATTGCAAGATGGCCACCCAAAAAGTTAGGCGTAGCAACCGCGGCTGTTGCGGCAGTTGCACCACCATCGGCAGAAACGTTAATTACAGCACCGGTCGTATCAATCTGAACAGCCGTAGCAGCATAATTCCTAATCGTCATCGCAATTGCTGTACCAGCATCATTCACCGCTGCTTCAACTTCAATACTCTCTCCACTAAAATCAAAAGCATTAATTGCATCTGTTATCTCATCAAGAGTAGCGCCATTAGCATAGCTCACGAGACCACCAGCACCATCTGTATTTAATTCAATCCCAGTAGAAGCTCCAAACGTATCTAGAACTAAGGTATGTTCTTCGTAAGCCGTTATACCCGCAACCGCATCAACTGCAAATGCAATATCTGCCATTGTGTCAGTCGCTGTTGTCGATGCAAGAATAGTATCAACACCACCCACATTAACAGAGATGCCAGTAATTACCCCAGTATCAATGAAAGTATCATCAACGTTGGCTGCAGCAAACGTCTTATCTACATTTGCGCCCGTTGCCGACTGAGAAACCGCAGTACTTGCAGCAGTCGACGTTTCTGTAACTACCGAAGATGTTCCACCTGTGTAGGTACCAGCAACTAAGCCCGAATTAGTTAAATCAGCAAAACCAGCACCATCACCACCGTCGATAGTAAACTCGCCTTCAGATATTAAGGTAAACGTACCCTCATAAGTACCTGCTGCCGCCAACCCGGTATTAGCCGCAGTTAAACCTGCTAACGCCAACTCAACATTTCGTCCATCTTCTGCTTGTAGCGTAACACCGTTACCGTCTTCACCAGAGTTAATCGCTGTCACACCTGTTTGCTCACTAACCGCATTAATCGCTTCAGTTACCGCTGCTCGAGTTGAGGCAGCATCGGTTGTCACAGAGACAGTAATCGCAACACCATTAAGTGTAACCGTACCATCGGCAGAAGCTGCAGCTGCGGTTTGAACTGAACCACCGACTGTGTTGGTATTTACTTCAGCCGTAACGCCCGTTTCACCCGACACTTTATTGATTGCGGCAGCCTTTGCTATCGCACTGGCACTGGCATTATCTGTTGAGGCCGTATCATCAGCTGAGCTCGAACCCTTCACCTCAACACCATTAATATATAAGTCACCATTTTGTAATGCGTTAGCAGAAGCTGTAGAAGAAAGCCCACCCGTTGAGCCTGCTCCTAATGTATCAACTGTTACTTGCCCAACTGAAACATCAATCGTTTCACCTTGGTTTGCACCCACTTGGAAGGTTGCATCTTTAAAGTCACCATTCAGTAACTTAACACCGTTAAAGTTGGTTTCTTCAGACACACGTTCTATCTCACTGATCAGCTGCTGCGCCTCTTCGTTTAGTGCATCTCTATCAACCTCAGAGTTAGTTGCGTTAGAAGACTGCACCGCTAGTTCTCGTAAACGCTGTAAACTAGTTGTCATTGAGTCCAAACCACCTTCAGCAGTTTGCGCCAGAGAGACACCATCACCAGCGTTTCGTGTTGCAACGTTTAGACCCTGAATCTGAGAATCGAAACGAGTTGAAATAGCGATACCCGCTGCATCGTCTTTCGCACTGTTAATTCGCAAACCAGAAGACAATCTATTCAATGCTTGAGCATTATCTGATTGAGCCGAGTTTAAGTTACGTTGCGCGGTTAGGGACGCAATATTGGAATTTATAATTTGTGGCATAACGCTTCTCCTGGAGACCTTGTTATTAAGACACGCTCTTTATTGAGCACCACCCGCCGTGAAAAATAATGGCTAAATGGATATGTATCTGTCTTGTCTTAACTTAACGGCAAGTATTTGAGGAACTTTAATTTTTAATGTTACAGAATGTAAAGGTAGGATAAATAAGGAAAATTTAAGATATTAGCTTCGGACGCCCAAAGAAATGTACAGCGACATTTAAAGCCCTATTTAAGTTAAGGCCTGTACATAAGGGCTTTCTATGTTTAGCAAAATTTCTCTGAGGTCGTTTTGTTTTTATTTAATGAAATAATCGACCACACAGAAAAACTATATAACTTTATAACTTTATAACTTTATAACTTTATAACTTTATAACTTTATAACTTTATAACTTTATAACTTTATAACTTTATAACTTTATAACTTTATAACTTTATAACTTTATAACTTTATAATTATGCAATACGCTTAACCAGCAAGCTTATATAAATTTAGATCAACTAAATTTGTAAGCGATTCAGGCCAAACTTCTTTGGGCAACTGTAATAGCTTTCCTTTTATAGGTAGATCATATAAGCGTCGGTACATACACAACAACAGGAATAGGCCTTCTACTTGCAAAGGGTGGAAGTCATCGTTACCAACAACCTGTTCAAGCATTATTTGAAGCTCTGCAACCATTTCGGTCTCGCCATCAGTTTCCTCATGGGCGTAGTCTTTATTCATCGCTTGAATAGCAAGTGCTTGCGCTAAACCTACAAGATGGTCGGGTAACTGCATTTCAGTCAGTGACAACGTTAAAAGGTTATTTCTAATTATTGAGACAGCCTGAGCTAAAGAAGCAGAACGTATGTTCGACAAGGTTAATACTTTTAAAAATAGCGGATCGCTTTTAAGTTTTTCTAAATCTAAGTCGATTTCCTCTTCCCCAAAACCTAATTTGAAAGCAACTAACTGTTGAGCGACTCGGTAAAATTCATCATCAGTAATTAACTTCTCTTCAAGCAACCCCAGCACATCTGTTTCGGCCTGTTGCAAATATTCTTTAAAATCAACCAGTACGACAGCCCCTTGAATGATGCTTCTTATTTGAGGACTACTTCGCTCTTCTTCTGTTAACAGTAATGTTGCCTGATAAGCACCTTCACAATCCTTTAAGCAAATTTTTACCAAAGGCACCATTAACAACAGCGCTCGGTTTTCGCCATGTTTTTCCAATAAGTCAGACAAAACCTTTTGAGCTTCTGCTAACTTATCTTCTTTGATATAAGCTTCAATCTGCTGCATGGGTATCTTAAATTCATCCGGTGCAGACAGTATTTTTATATCGACTTGCTTACCATTATTTTTTTTAGACTTCTTTGCTGTCATTATAGTTTGCTCGCTTGATCTAAATTTTACTTCTTAATAACTGTTATCGGCCATCACCCGTATTATTAAAGGTAAACCATATCAATCAATTAGCAAGGCAAGCGATACAGTTGCATTAATTTAATGATTAAATGCCTGCCATCCAATGGGTTATATTTTGACAGAAATGAGTTTCATCATTGTGAGTATTCACATCTTTAAATTAAAAATTATAGATAACTTTACTTACAACGACTATCGTTTTTTTATGCGTACAGACAAAAAAATAATACAACAACTACTGAACTGGTTTTGTACTATCGACAGAGCCCTCAGAAGCAACTTACCAGTTATTTACCTGCCCCCTTTAGTAAATAAGTGGTAAGAAAGGACGATACCAAGCCTAGTAGCTCGACTTGGCAAAGGTATAAGGAAATGTGGTTTGGCATTTATTTATCGTAACGAACTAGGCGGACAGTGTCTCCTCCCATAGGACTTGTGTAAATTAGCCCTGCATAAAAGCTGACAATATGAAAACTAGGCATTAAGCCAACATCCAAATTAGCAAGCCCTGTACTGTCCATCAATACTGGTGTTGAAGAAGCAAACTTGTAATCTCCTGATATATTATCAAACCCATCAAATGTTGACGGCCTACACTCAGTATTTACAAGAGTATATAATTCTTTTACGTTAGGCACTCGCCAATCCATATAGCCACCAAATGTATTTTTCTCAGCATACTCAAAGGCATCCGTCCAACTCACAACACCACTGGATCCGCCACTACATGTTGAGCCATCCCAACTTTGACCATGGTGACATCGCTGCCACATCAAACCTGTAGAGGAATCAGAAATGGTTCCACCACCATTATCTTTAAAACGCGCTGAATCAGGTACATAATTATCATTACAGTCCTGACTAAAGACTGAAAAAGTCATGCAAAAAGTACATATCAATACTAAAAGCCTCATTGCGTACCTCCAGAAACTAACATTAGGTGTAGAAGTGACGTGGACTCATTTCCACTTAGATAAATTCTCGGGTGTGACCTAACAATAAAATGCTCATTTTTATATATTGAAGTCGTCCAGAATATCCCACTCCAACTTAGCCAACTTTGGAAATACTCCAAACTAAACCCTCTAGTTTTAAAAGTAGTGCTAGAGGCTGATGCATCATTTTCCTCCAAGCCATAATCAAAAATAGTATGAAACTCATGAACAGTCGGTATGCGCCAATTCTCAATACCGCATAATTTTATATCGTTAATAGCATTAACAAAAGCTTCTGTATTGCAATCAACTCCTCCACATGAAGCTGGCGAAGGCTTCGTTCCTGTAAATAAATCACCTTTGGCGGAGTCATGCCAGTAATAGGAATAAACATACTGCAAACTGCCCGGTGTTTGCCTTTCTTTATTCGCTTCCCAAACAAGCCCGCTTACATTATCACGCAGGCAACGCCAATTCTCAGCACCCTCTGGTAAATCGTTGCCGGCCATATCCAGCTTGGTTAAATCAAAACCTGCTGGGCCATACCCTACCTTGTCCAAGTCACCATTTTTTGCTAGCACATCTCGGCCATAGTCACCATCCTGCCCATGAACATTCATAGATTGGGGGCATGGAAATATAGTGCCATCACCTTCCTTCCAACAAGTATCAATACCTGTATCATTAAGTTTGCCTAAGTCTTTTCCATCAGCCCCAGCACTACTATTACTATTACCACTATTACCGGCATCAACTACACCACATATAAGCTGGCCATTTTCACCAAAGCCGACCACACGCTCATCATTGTTACAGCTCACCGATACATATTTAGTTCCTACTTCTCCCTGCTCACCTATTTCGCCCGTCTTACCGATCACACCCGGCACACCTTGTGGCCCAGCATCGCCTTTTAATCCTGTTAACCCCTGCACGCCTTGCACACCCTGGTCACCTTTTTCGCCTTTTAGACCAATTTTGCCCGTATCACCTTTTAAGCCCTGCTCCCCTTTCAACCCTTGAAGACCTTGCACACCTTGAGCACCTTGAATATTAAGCGAAAACAGCCAGCTGCCATTTTCTTTCTTATACACATCGGCATTATTCTCATTCAAGTACAGGTCACTATTGCTTCCGAATGCTACATCCGGCAAACCTGACCCGGTATGCCACTTGGATGCAAAACCATCACTGTTGGCGCTATCGAGGTACAAAAAGTTTAAAGTGTCTGACGAGGTGTTACCCACTGAGTCCCAAACGGCGACTTCCAAGGAATGTATACCAGGCATCAATCCCGTTAAGGTGCAGCTAGCTGCACTTTGGCTAATACTGCAATAACTCCCTACATCTATCGCATCATCAAGTACTATTAGCACATCAGCTTCATTTATCGAGGTGTCATCGGTATATATCGCATTAAAAATCGGGGCGTCGTCACTAATCAATAAACCGCCAGTAGGCTTGACGATAGAAACGGAGGGTGGGGCAACATCTGATTGGGTATCAAGCGATAAAATTAATTGCGGTGCATGGTTGCCTTCTTTAGCGCTAAATACAATGATGCCATCTTTGCTTTCGCGCTCTTTCTTTATCAACCATCCATTATTGTCTTCTTTATTCGTCAGCCAGGCTTTCACATCTTTGGTCACATCAAATTGTATCGTGCCGCTGGTAATGTCTGCCACCTTAAGTCGGTCAGTTTCTTTTGATGAAAAGTTACCCCCCGCCCAACCGCCTGAACAGTGATCACATTGCCAGGTAACATCACTTTCGTTCCAAGCCTCCTTCATTCTATGCAGCCTGATATCAGCCGCATTACCTTTATTCTCAAAATTGCCATCATTAAATTCTACGTTCACTGTCAACATGGCCGACTCAACATCAGTTGCGTTAATTGAGTAGTTCGAAAAATCAAACTTCACAAGGGCTCGTTGCGTATCTGTATCGGGCTGAATTTTCAATAAAGTTATAGCGCCTTGATTCAAGTAGGGTTGTTGTTTAACGAGTACCGCATCATCAGAGGGAGTTAGAACCACCACACCAGCACTCACGTATAAAGGAACAACACACGCTAAAAGCAAACTGATTGACTTAAAGTACATAGACATACAACTTAACTTCGTACGACTTAACGACATACAATTTCTCCCAGACCATCAAAACCAAATAACGCTTTGCCTGCAGGACAATTTCTAGAGGCATAATATGAAATACCGGCCACCCCTTTACCACCTGTTGCGCCATGTAAACCCGCTAAACCTTGCATGCCTTGATCACCCAAGCTCCCCCTCTGACCTATAAAACCCTGAATGCCTTCGCCTCCAACCTGCCCCCCTTCACCTTTAGCGCCTTGGTCCCCACTTGAGCCTTTATCACCTGTTGCACCGTTGAAACCAAATACCCCAGTTTTACCGACAATATTTGTACTATATAACCACTCACCATTTTGTTTTTTGTAAACGTCGCCTGAAAAGGCATCCAGGTATAAATCAGTATCGCGCCCTTTCTCTATATATGGCGAACCAATCCCCTTATGCCAGGTAGAGATAAATTGATTATGGCTGAGCGATTCTTGTAAATATAAAAATGAGCTGTTGTCAGTACCTTTCTTACCTGCAAAATCCTGTACCTCGGCAGTTATTTTATGTACGCCAGTATTAGTGGATAACAATGAACACTGAGCAAAACTTGCGGTAATAACACAGGATGAGTTGATATTTTGGCCATCAAATGTAATTAAGGTTGAAGCGGCATCTATTCCTTTATCATCAGTAAAATTTACATTGAAGACTGCTGAACCTGCGATAAGCAAGTTATTTGGATAAGCGATAATTTCAACCGTTGGTGGAGCCACATCACCTGAAGTTTTTAACGATAAAATAAGACGGGGGCTCTTCGTGCCTTTCTTAACACTGCCCTCTTTTGAACTGAAGGTAATAATTCCCTTACTGCTATTTTTTTTCTTAATAAGCCAGCCGTAATTTAGGCGGCCATTAACTATTTCTTTTACTTCTTTGCTTACATCAAATTGAATCGTTCCATTGCTGATGTCTTTGCCTTTTATGCGATCTATTGGCGCAGATTTATAATCACCACCCTGCCAGCTTCCTGAGCAATTAGTTAATGCATTACAGTTCCATGTGGCATCCATTTCATTCCATGTCTCTATTATTGAATGAAGCGTTATCTCTGAAGAATTACCTTTACTACCTTTGTGCCCTCGATGACTGGAACCTTTGCATTCATGACGATCATGCTCCTCATGGCGTTCATGCCCTTTATGATGACCATGTTCTTTATATCCCTTGCTCCCCTTATGGCTCGACTGGCTTTGAGGATAATAAATAACGTCGACAGCTAATTGAGCGGATTGAATATCTCGGGCCTCGATAGAAAGCTCAGATAAATCAAAAGCAATGAGCGTGTGTTCGTCATAATAACCTGACTCTACACTTAGAGTATCCATGCCACCAAGATTCAGGTCTGGTTGCTGCTCTGTCAAAACGGTGTCTGCGGTTGACTCTAACACCAGTACACCTGCTACAGCCCCTAGGGGTATAGTGACAGTAAGCAACAAAAACAACATTTTAGGTAAGGATAAAAAACACCACATAAACGACACCTTAGAATGGGGTCAATACCAACCCTTCGTTGAAAAGCTAAGATAAAAATAATGTTAATAGCAAGGTCGTCAGGAGGATGGGGAGCGCCTACTGTCAAAAAGAGGTTTATTGATTATAAAAAAGGACTGATTAAAACCGGAAGAAGTAAAAGTATCGGCTGAATGCTGATATAAATAGTCATTACCCCCCCGCTCTATATAGCCATTTATATATTTCGGAGAAGACCTTGGCCGCAATTTCTTTTCAAAATTAGTCAACATGAATACAACCTCATTTCATTTTTCTAATTATGTTATCTAACAATATATATATTATTAATTAATCTAAGCCGCTAATTCAATATCAGCTTTGATACTTTAAGTACGCTTTAGTTATCATTTGTTATGTGACTGTAATCACAGTTAATTTATCGTCACATCTAATTTACTTTGTTTAAAAGCGGCAATTTTCCGCCAAAAAATCAGATAATAGTATTTCACATACCAAACAAAACAACTTAAACCCTATATTCAACAAATTAAAACCTAGTATTTTCAACAACTTAAATAAATTAACAAAAACTGGCACATTCAATGCTTTACAAAAACCAAGCAAAGTTGTTGCGTGAATTCGTTTCTACAACAATTTATAAAAATTTATATAGCAGCCGCTAGTTGCTGACCGACCATATTTCAATGGAGAGGCAGTCCAGCGGTATTAGAAGATAAGCAGGAGAGCACTATGCCTCAAATCATCAATACCAATATTGCGTCAATTAATGCGCAACGTAACCTGGATACCTCACAGAAAGATAATCAAACTGCGTTGCAGCGACTATCATCCGGGCTCAGGATAAACAGTGCACGAGATGACGCTGCGGGCATGGCGATTTCTACCCGTTTCACCACACAAGTAGAAGGCTTAAAAGTTGGTATTCGAAATGCCGGTGATGGTGTATCGCTCGCACAAACAGCTGAAGGTGCTTTAGGCGCCATGACCAGTTCATTGCAGCGTATGCGTGAACTAGCACTACAATCGGCCAATGCCACCAACTCTGACATTGACCGTGTAGCGATCAATGCCGAGGTACAACAACTTAAAGATGAAATTGATCGTCTTGCTGAAAAAACAAACTTCAACGGCACCAAGCTACTAGATGGATCCTTTTCTAATGTCACCTTCCAGATCGGTGCAAATGATGGTGAATCGCTCAGTTTTTCAGTGGCCGAGGTATCGGGCAGTACTTTAGGTGTAGGTAGTGATGCAGGTTTATCTTCATTCTCCACCTCCAATGCTTTAGCTAAAGGTGATTTAACGATTAATGGTGTCTCGATTGAGGCTTCACGCTCAGCGGCTGATACCTCTTCGGTCGATAATCAGGCTGCCAGTGCTATTGCCAAAGCAGCCGCCATCAATACTTCTGAAGAAGAAACGGGCGTACATGCAACGGTAAACACTAATACCGTGCCGGGCTCAAATATGGCACTGGCTACCGGTTCAGCATCCGGCACCGTCATTCTCAACAATGTCTCAATTTCGGTGAGTGCTGGCGGTCTGGATTTAGCGTCTGACCGTGCCTCGGTAGTGGCCGCTATTAACGCCAACTCTGAACAAACAGGTGTGCTAGCAATTGACTCTAACGATGATGCAACAGGCGTCATACTGGAAGCAGTTGACGGCAGAAATATCACACTTAGTAATAATTTAACGACACCTTTAAATCCAGGTGTGACCGCTTCGGGAGCCGCAGATTTAACCATTGGCGTGGGTGTTGATGATGACCTGACCTTTTCAATAGATGGCGCAGCTTCAGCCACATACACGATTCCTCCAGCAGTTTACGCAGATGCTGACGCTTTAGCAGCAGCAATCAGCGGCGTCCTCCCCGGTGCAACCGCTACAAATAACGCAGGAGTCATTACCATTCGCTCAGATTCAGCGACTGGCTCTATTGGCGCAATAACTGGAAATGCTGCTGCAGGCCTTGCTTTGACTGCTGCGACACCTGCCGCAACAACAGCCGCTAGCAGTTCGTTGATGAGCAATTTAGGCCTCGCATCCCAAGGCACTTATGAAGGGACAGTAACTTTAACCTCGGTTAATGGTGAAGATATTAATATTACCGCTGGCAGTGGTAATATTGAAGATACAGGTTTCGTCGCAGGCACTTATGCTGCACGAAGCGCCATTATGAATTCCAACATTCAAGAAAGTGGCTCCGCCTATCAATGGGATCAAGCCAATACATTTGGCGCTACCAGTGCAGACTTCACGCTGACACTCTCTACCAGTAGCGTGCAAGTCGTGTTGGATTCCAATCTATCTAACGCCACCACATCAGGTTTGGTAGATGAAATAAATCGACAAATTGGTTTAGATACCGATAGTGCCGGCATTTTTGAAGCCTATGTAGTTGATGAAGACAACTCAGTTTTCGGCTATCGCGCACTAAGTAATGAGCCAGACCAGGCAATTACCGTTTTATCTAACGATGTGAATGTAGCTACTTATTTTGGCATGCCTCAAAATGGACTATCAGATGACATTAGTGCTACTAAATCCCCATTAAGCGCGGGGGATTTAGTTATCAACGGCGTACAAATTAGCGCAGCTAAAGCGTCTGATGATACGGCTTCTGATGATTCTTACAATAGCAGTCTAAAAGCAGCCAGCGGCATTGCCATGGCAGCCGCCATCAATAAAGCTACCGAAGAAACAGGGGTTACGGCATCCGTAAATCCAACAGCCGTCTCTGGGGCGTTGGGCACCATTGGCACAGCAGGTGAAGGTGGCCAGTTATTTATTAACGGTGTCGATATTGGCGTTTTTACCGCCTCAGACAACCAGGAGTTAGACAAGGCCTCAGCTTTAAGTCAAATCAACCTGTTTACCGGGCAAACTGGCGTAGTCGCTGAAGATAACGGTGATGGCTTAACCCTGGTTGCAGCAGACGGGCGTAATATTTCTGCTGCTTGGAATACTGACTCCAATGACTCTGGGGTTGAATTATCTGCCGATCATTTTGGTATTGGTGGCGCCGGTGAAGTCGATTTTGATACAGCTAATGATGGCGTAGCAACGACTATAAATGAATACAGTGCAGCTAACATTGCTACAACAACTTACTCAACAGTGCAATTTACCTCTGCAGGCCCCATGACAATCGAGGCCGGCTCTAACGGTACTCAGGCTTTATTTAACCTAGGCTTCGATGCAGGCACCTTCGGTGGCTCTGATGGTGGACAATTAATTAAAGATGTAGATGTAAGCACCGTTGAAGGCGCATTAAAAGCAATAAATGGCATCGATAACGCCCTTGACCAAATTAACCTAGAACGAGCCAACTTAGGTGCGATTCAGAACCGCTTTGAATCAACTATTAATAACCAGGCGATCACTGCTGAAAACTTTGAAACGGCTAATTCCCGTATTCGTGATGCTGACTTTGCCGCTGAAACGGCTGAACTATCACGAACACAGGTATTACAATCTGCAGGTTTGTCGATATTAGCGCAGGCTAATGGACAGCCTCAGCAAGTATTACAGCTGTTACAAGGCTAAATTTTTAGCTTTAAACGCTTAAATAAAAACCGGCTTTTGCCGGTTTTTTTGCTTTTCTCTCCTCTACTCTCTATTAATTCTTTTTAGCGTAAGCTGTTTCACCTAACAGCCCTATCTTGAAGTTGTTGGTTAAAGTTCTGGCTTCGCGTTACATCAAATGTTCGGTGCGCAAGCACACCCTATAACTAAAGTAGCTTACCTGTACAAGTAAGTACCATTCGATTCCGCCCTCTTACATAAGCCGCATGACACCCAGTGGATGTAATGCAAAGTGTTCGTTTATAAGAGACGTAGTTATATTTTCATCTTTTAAAAAATAGTTGGCACACCCTTCGCTTAGTCATTAATACAATCTTAATTTTAATAAATAAAGCGGAAGAGGTTTGCCCACAATGACAACTATGACACCTAAGCTTCAGCCTGTTGTTAGTAATTCAACAAAAATAGAATGCCCAAATACAGCTCGTTTATTAATTCATGCAAACGATCTTTACAAAATGTACAACAGTGTTTCAACACCTGTAGCCGATCGACAAACTTCACTCGACCATGCGTTAGAACTTATTACACAAATTATTAGTTATGATGCAAGCAATACACCGGCCATAAACCTTTTAGGTCGAATTGAGTTAGATCGAGGAAATATCAAGTCTGCCGAAGCTTTATTCGAACAATGTTTGCAACACTCGCCCGACAATACACAGTATTTAAGTAATATGGGCTACTTACAACTCATGAATGATGAGCCGGACCTTGCGCTTCAATATTTTAACGATGCACTTGGAATAGATAAAGGCTTAGAAAATGCTTTTTTAGGTATTGCACGGGTTCAGCAATCTTTAAGAAATTATGACGTCGCTTATTTACATTACCGCTCATTGGTCAACCATGGCCATGACGATGACACCATTTTACAGGGTATGCTTAATTGCTGCGCGCATATCAAAATTGATAGCTACCAAGCTGAACTTGAAATAGACCTTTTAAATCTCTTTTCATATACAGAACTGGCACATGAACGTCTTGGTCATTTTGCTGCAGCACTTATTTCTAAAAAGTATGATTTAGAAAATCCAAATGCACCTATCGACATTCTACAAGTCGCAAACGACCCTCTTGTATATCATTCACTTTTAAAGTGCAGCCTACCAAATCCATTTGTTGATGAGTTTATAACTTTGCTACGCCAAAGCATTCTTTTAGAAGCCGCTGAAACACGACAATTACGTGATGAACTTCAACTTTTGGCTGTCGCGATCGCCACCTACAACGAGCGTAATAACTACGCTCTTATTCTGACTGAAGATGAAACATCCAAGGTTGATCACTTTAATCTGGTTCTTACCCAAACGCTTCAACAGCCTTGGCTCATGGAAGACGTTACAGGTGCGCTAATTGTAGTCGGCATGTATCAGTCTTTCTTTTCACAAGTCTACGCTGTAAACCTAACTGAACTCCAACTTAATGCTTGGCCTGATGCACTCATCCCTCTCATGTCAGGTTCTCTCTATCGTCGCGCAGAAAGAGAAGGATTCAAACAACAATTTCCTGAAAAACAAGATGAGCTTTTAATTGCCAAAGAAGATATGCCAGCCCCTTTCCCTCGCTGGAATAAAATTGATTTTTTTAATCAACAGTCATTAAAAAATGAAATGAAAACAAGCTTTGGTATTGATACCTCCAGCTTGCCTGAACGTCTCTTACTATTGGTCGCTGGCGTAGACGCCGCTCAAAAAGCTTTTAGTTATGCGCGACACTTTACTGATATTGATGTGCTAGCGGTTGAAAACAGCTTGGAAAACCTTGCTGAAAGCCACCTAAAAGCAGAAGAGGAGCAACTTAATAATATTGCTTTTTGGCCCTTATCTTTAGCCAAACGTTTCTTACAAGATGGCAACCAAATACATTTTGGGTCTATAAGCGGTGATGCAAGCAGTATTGATGCTTCATTCATCTCACTTGTGAAAAGTAGTCTAGGTCAACACGGCGTATTGAATATTAAACTTGTTAAGACGCCAGACACTGCCACAAAAGATATTCAGCAGCTTATCAACAAGCAATCATTGAAGCAGACCTCTGTAAATATACGCGCATTAAGGTCGACCATTTTGGCCGATAAATACAGTAATTATTGGGCTGACGTCATTAAAGATGAATATTTCTATTCAATTGATGGTTGTCGCCAAGCTTGGTTTACCGATAATAATCAAACTCATATATTAGGCTCTATATTAGATCTACTTGCTCAACCAGAATGGTCTCTTTCTAAAGTTCTAAACCACCACAGAAAAACCGTAGCCTTGACACTAGCAGAGAAACATTTGCATAGATTTGAGAAAGATAAAAATATCAAAAATGAATATTCAGTGTACTTCGTAAAAAGTTAATCGAGACGATAATAAAACAATTTATTAACTCGTGTTGGGGTAAGCTCCGCAAACCCCAACCGAATTAAACTTTGAATATATTGTTCGAATTATCTTCGATTCATCCCAACAACATAGTCTTAAGTTTTACATTGAACATTAGGTGCGCAAGCAAATCCTAAAACGACTCCGCCCTCATACTTTCTTCTTTGTAGGGTGATCAATTGTCGCTGATTGGCGTCCTGATGATGAGTTTACTAGCGATTCTGCTGGCACCAACGTTCATAGTCTGCCAAATCATCAACATCCCATGACTCCTCAAGCGTAGTGTGTGAGAAATTAAGCCTTTGAAGGTTTCTAAGGGTTTTATCAAATACCGCCCCCTTCCCCCATGCAACATCATTAAATATGTCAGCATTAAACTTTGAGGCACCGATTAAAACATAACCACCATCCTCCGCGGGGCCAAGTACTATGTCGGTCTTATTTAAAGCCTCACTAGCTTCCATAAGGGTTTTAGTTGATATATTTGGACAATCACTCCCCACAATAATGATCTTTTTGTAGACCTGTAAAGATGAGAGGATGGCATGCGCCATTTTGTCGCCTAGCGTATTTCCATTTTGTACTTTACACATAATTTGGTAATAACCGGTTTTGCTTAAAATAGCTGCCATGTCTTTTTTTTGTGCAGGAATTTCATTCAGCCATAATTCTATGTCACCACAAAGACCTTCATGTTTAGCTAACATTAGTTTAGTGAGTACTTCGTCCATTAATTTCATGTGTACTTTAAGGGCTTTTTCATCACCAATAGCGCTTGCGAGCCGTGTTTTTACATTACCGAGCACTGGCCATTTTGCGAATTGTATAACTAATAAGTCATTCACGTTCATTTTCCATCATAAATTCAATAAGTAAGTGATTGAATGTGAGTTATTTGTACTTTTTAACTATACTCTATTTAAAGCACCTAAAAGTGCGTACTAAAAATTATTATAGAAACTAAAATGACCTTACTAAACAAGTCTACGTGTGAATGGCAAGAAAGTTTTAAAGAAATTCAATGTTACCAAAACAGCGAAGTCAAAGTTGTTATTCAACGCTTATTAAAAGACGATTTCTTTTTAGCCATTATGAATCAACTGTTTTCAACATTTAACGAACCACTTACCAACCAAATTACCACGCTTTCAAAAACTGAAAAAGTCGCTGACTTACAAGATTGGATAGAAACAACTATTTTTCCATTAATAGAGAAGCGTTATGAACAGTTCTCTGTTACTGGTTTGGCAGATTTAGATTCTAGCAAGGCATATGTTTTCATTTCTAATCATCGCGATATAGTGATGGACCCGCTGCTATTAAATAAAGCGTTGCGCGCACATTCATTTTCAACGGCAAACTGCGCAATTGGTGATAACTTACTTCAGAACCCTAGCGCCTGTGATCTCGCGCTATTAAACCGCTGCTTCAAAATTTTCCGATCTATTAAGTCGCCCCGCGCGATATTAAAAGCTATGAAAGTCCAATCATCTTATATTCAGTTCCTACGCTTTAATAAAGAGGAAAACATTTGGATTGCTCAGAAAGAAGGCCGCGCTAAAGACAATATCGATAAAACAAATCCAGCGCTCATTAAGATGCTGGGGTTATCAAAACCTAAAGACCAATTGATTCATGACTACCTCACTGAACTGAATATAGTACCGGTGAGTTTTTCTTACGAATGGGATCCTTGCGATATTGATAAGTCGATAGAACTTGCAGCACAAACTGAAAATGAAAATTACGCAAAAGATAAATTAGATGACTTTATTGCAGCAAAAAAAGGGATGGAAGGAAATAAGGGAAAAATTCATATTCATTTTGGCCAAGAGATCGCATCCCAAACTACGCAAAGTTTAAATCATAAAATTGTAGCTGATTTAGTTGACCATTCTATTCATAAAAACTATAAATTATTTCCTGTCAATTATGCCGCGTATAAGAAATTGAACAGAGATCTACCAAAGTCCTGCCCTTTTACCAAGAAAGAAATCAATACCGCAACTAAGACATTGGATGAGCGCTTAAAAAGCGCTAATGAGGATATTACTAAGCGAGTCTTACAAGCCTACGCCCAAGTAATTCGATAAGCAGTGGGGGTGTTAGTCTAGCCCAAGTAATTCGATAAGCAGTGGGGGTGTTAGTCTAGCCCACCAATTTATGATAAATCTTCCAGCAAGATTGGCTTTTTAATACCAAAGCCTTGAGAGTGATCGACACCAATCTCTTTTAGTACATCTAAAATATCGTAATTTTCCACGTATTCTGCAACCGTTTTCATTCCCATAAAATGCGCTAATTCATTGATCGATTTTACGAGCGCTCTATCTTGTTCATTCGAAGCAAGATTACGTATAAAAATACCATCAATTTTAATAAAATCTACGGGTAATTTTTGTATGTATGCATAAGATGAAAGCCCAGAGCCAAAATCATCTAGAGAAAACTTACAACCTGTTTGCTTCAATACTCTTATAAATTCGGTCGCATCAGCTAAATTTGTGATAGCTGCAGTTTCAGTAATTTCAAAACAAATCATTTCGGGTGGCACGGTACTCGCGGCAAGCTCACCCAGTATAAATTCAAGAAAAGTATCATCACTCATAGAGTTGCCAGATAAGTTAATTGAAAAACCATCAGCCTTAGCCACCACTGAAGAGTGTGTTTCCATCCAATCAAGCACATTATGAACAACCCAGCGATCGACTTTCGCCATTCTTCCAAAGTGCTCTGCAGCCTCGATGAGCATGCCTGGCGGCAACACCTGCCCTTCATAGCGTACACCGAGTAATACTTCATAGTGAGATAGAGCATCACCTGTAGGATTAATGGGCCGTATCTCCTGACAACGCAAAGTCAACAACTCATCTAGGTCTTGATCTAATCGCTGCACCCACTGAAGCATTTCATCTCGCTTTTTCTGGTCTTTATTTTGCTCTTGATATTGTACTACTCTATTTCGGCCTTCACCCTTAGCAGATTCACAGGCCAAACCTGCCTTGCGCATAATCGAATCGTATGAATCAGACTCTACATTAAAGGTGACTAAACCAATACTCACTGTACTGGTAATAGAATGATCTTCCCATTGATAGGGTTCATTCTGCACATCTTTACAAATGTTAAGCCCTATTTCAACAACCTCTTCATCAGAACTACCCGTTAATATCACGCCAAATTCATTGCCCCCTAATCGACCGCAAAAAGCGTTTTCAAGCGCTTGTTTACGCACAATACCAGCAACATGTTTTAGCAAGGCATCCCCTGCGTGGTGACCATAGTTAGTGTTAGTAATATTAAATTTATCTAAATCAATATATAAAAGCGCTGCTTTTGACTTGTTTGTGACAGCTCCTGCTATGCTTTGCTCTAAAGCACGCTCAAAAGCTTGCCGATTCAAAAGCCCTGTTAACAGGTCACAGTTCGATTGACTAGAAAGCTCCTCATAGACAGACTGAACCATTTGGTGAAGCCCTTGGTCTACGAGCGGAACTTCATCTTGCTCAACGAAACTTGCCTTATTCTCTTTAAATAATGTGACCAATTCATCTAAGGAAACATCCTCATCTTTCATACCTTGGCTATCAACAAATACAAAGCGAAATGACTCACTTCCCGACCAAGCTAAACGTAAACAACGTAATTTTCCGTCTTCACGCTTAAGTTCAACCCAATCGCCTATTTTCATTGAGACAATACGTTTATGCCAATAGCCCGTTAAGTTCTGTTCCGTTTCACTCGGTTGAAGCGCTTCTAAATCTTTTTCTGCCTTTTCGAAAGGCCACTCATAAATACCAACTTTTACCAGTAATGGGTCTACATCATTGAATAAGCAATCCTCTAACCTTTTTAATATGCTCTCATAACCGGAAGGTCCTACAATTTCTAACTCCCGCGTCACCATCTCCAATAGAGATGGCGCTTCCAACTCCATCTCTAACTCTAAAGCCCACTTATCAGCACTAGCAGAATTATCACTTAACCAATCCAGAAGCTGTTCGACCACGTTGAACACTTCTTTATATGCATCGGTTTTATGGCCGTAACGTATGATCGCAAGCGTTAAATGTTCTCGCCACCCGCCTTTATCGAGTAATTCCAATAACACAACTGGCACTGACTTTTTCGATAGCAATGCATTTAAGTCTTTGATGACTTTATGACGTGCATCAGCAACTTTTTGTTTGCCTTCGTAGGTTCGTGCCAGTCGCTCTGAGTTACGTTTGTATGCCATTGACTGACGTTCAAGCAATTCATCGAGTTCAACTACAACTTTTTCAATTGCTTCTTCATCCTCATCAAAATCAGCGATAACACGATCAATATAAGTGTCTAAAACTTTCTCTAAACGTTTATTTCCAGAACGATCATTTGCCGCTAATTTAGCCAATTTATTAAGCATTTGTCGCGCTGGGTGCTTAACGTCAGAAAAGAAACTTTTATCATGGAGCACTACTTTAAGAATGGTTATTTTTAGTTTCTCTAACCACTTTTTCAGTAAACCACTTACACCTATTTTCTCGACGACCGCATCAAAAAAACGATCAGTGACATCGATCATTTCTGAATCTTGAGAATCTATAGAGCCCGTGTCAATTTTAGCCTCGTTCAAACTAGACTCGACCCAATGCCTCAAGCTTCTTTGCTCAAGTGATACAGAGGCATCTCCATATGTTTTCTGTAACGCACTAATGGTTGAGACTAAAGGGGATGTTTGATATAGGCTTACTTCACTGGATATTTGGCCGTCAACAACATTTTCATTGCTTGATAGCTGCCCACCACTAGAAACAGTTGCATTTAAGCGAGAGAGTGAATTTAATGTTGAAAGCTGTACTTCACTATTTTTTTGTAGTCTTGCTGTCGAAGCTAAACTTTCATGTGAAATAAAACTTTCAGGAACGCTATTTGATTCACTCTGAATAACTGAAGACGCATTTATTGATTTATCGACGTTTAAGGCATCTGTCGATAAAGAAGACGGCTCTTGTTCTGAGTGTTGTTGCCCTTGACTTAATACTTGCTTCTCAATACTTTGATGTGATGACGGTGAACCTACCTCTTTATACTTTAAACCTGCTTTTTGGGCCTCACGCTCAATCGCTTCATAAAGCCCTTTTAGGTCAGCTAATAAGCTTCGTGAAACAGTCTTATAAAAAGATGTTTGTGGTGCCTGAGGTATTTCAAGTGAATCGATTGATTCTTTGATCGCTTTGAATATGCTTTCGGGACTAATGGAACACGATTTTGCGTCGTACGTCATACCTGACAAATAACATAAAATTTGAGTAACTGTTAATAGCTCGCTTGAAAGCTCAGTTTCAAGAAATTTAACGCCCATGTTAGCGACTAACCAATCTTCAAAGTCATCTTTTGATACAAGACTCAAATTATCAAGAAGCCCTACTTTAGTCGGTTTTTCTGTTTCGACTTTGACGGGGGGTAACTTACTTGTATGACTTTCTGTAAGGTCTTTTAATATTTTTGTTGATACTTGTACGGCTAACCATTCAACATTTGATTCAAGTAAGTTAATTGACAATGAAAAATCCGGGCGCAACCAATCTTCACTTTTTTCAAGAACACCATACAAGTCAATTGTTGCATTACGCGTTGCTTTTGCCACAGCATCATTGATAGTTTCAGAGCTAAGTTTGCACAAATCTGCAAAAAGAAGCTCTGTAATAGATTGATTGAGTTCTTTACTCATAAAAAATATGCATAATCTCAAAGTTAAATTGTTTTCGTATTTGTAGTTAAGGCTAATCCAAAACCCTGATTTAACAAGGAAAAAATGCATAACTTTACAAAAAACTAAAGTTCAATCATTCAATAAATTGATGACTAAGCGAATTAATTAATTACATCTAGCTAGTCTTTGCTAGAATGCGCAGCTCGTTTTAAAAATTAATGCTCAGGATACTGCCATGAATCAGCTTTTTGTTAATAACTTAACTGTTATCGACTTTTCCTACTTTGATAACCAAAGAGGTATATTGGGTGAAAGCTGGAACGTTGATATCGAGCTTAGTGGTGAGTTAGACCATCAAGGTATGGTTTTTGATTTTGGCCATGTGAAAAAGAAAATTAAATCGATTATAGACAGCGAGCTAGATCACCGTTTCGTCATCACTAAGCACGCAAAAAACTTTGAAATAAAACAAAATGGGCCGAGCTGTGTACTAAGTTGGCAGAACGTGATGGGAACCTATCAACATATATCTCCCAACGATGCTATTTTGATTTTAGACATAAAAACAGTCAACCCAAAATCCATTGCGAGCTACTTGCAAGAAGTGATACTTAAAGAACTGCCTGATAATATTAAAGATGTTTCGATAAAGCTTTCGCAAGAAGAAATAGATGGTGCTTATTACCATTACAGCCATGGACTCAAAAAACATGATGGAAATTGCCAACGTATCGTTCATGGTCATCGTTCTAAAATAGAAATTTACGAAAACCACCAGCGCAATCAAACTTTAGAAGATTATTGGTCCGCCTGCTTTAGAAATATTTATATTGGAACACGAGAAGATATTATCAGTGAAACCGATATAGACAGCAAAACTCACGTTACTTTTTCATACAAAGCTCTACAAGGCGACTTTAGTGTCACACTGCCGAAGAAACGCGTATATATTCTCGAAACCGATACAACTGTAGAACTTATCGCAGATCATATCGCAAGAGCATGCACCACAAAAAGTCCTAACAACCATTATCGCGTTAAAGCTTTTGAAGGTATTGGAAAAGGATCAATTGCCACTAGCTAAGTAAACATAGCAAGTTGTGGCTTCAGACTGAAAGCCCTCTTTCTAACGACAAACTCTATAAAAATTTATAAACCCAATGAGCCAAGCAAGTCATCAACCTCATCCTGGCTCGTTCCACTTAATTGTCCTGGTTTAAGGTTTTCGTCTTCAACAGACTTACTCCCAAACAGTTCATTCAAAGACATCATTGTTAGCATAAATTTCTGATCGGTGATTTGATCTTCTGAGTATAGGTTCATTGATTTAACAAGTTCACTGCTTATTACGCTTTTAATCTGAGATATTTGTGACTCATTTAAGCCCTCAGTTTCTGCCAGAACAGTAGATTCAATCGACTCCATTAAATCCATTTGTTTCTCTTTCATGTTCTGATAAGTTGTATTGACCTGATCTAGCTCAGCACTGCACGACATTACTACTCCTCTTATCTGGGAGGTTCTAGCATCAACACGCGCTTCCAAATTCTGGTTCAAATCTAGTATTTCGTGCTCATCATGCTTGCGCTGAGATATATCTCTTACCATGACGGTATAAACAATTTCACCGTCATTCAAGACTTTATTGGTGACTAATGATACCCAACCCGGCCCTGACTCGAGCCCTGTTTCCAACTCAAACCGGCCATTAGACTGCGTATGCGAGGACAGAAATTCCATATACTCAACCCCTTCAGCGCACTCCCCCTCATCCATCATCATTTCAAGCCCACCACGGGCCTGAACTATCTCAAATTCTGACTGAGGAAACATACAAAGCATAGGAATAAACTGATCTAAATTTTGACCCTCAACTTCTCCTTCCTGAAGATTAAAGACCTCACGAATAGCAGGTGTTACGGTGAGAATCTTTCCAGCGCTGTCTGTACTTAGAAAGACAAAATCAGATGAAACTAATAAACTGTCAATTAGATTATTTTGGAGCATATTGTACTTATAACTCTTCTTCTGTTGTGGTGTGAAACTTATTTAGATTAATGATGCTATTTATTTAAACATAGCAGGAGACTTTACATTCGCCACTCCCACGAAAAGGAAATGACGATTCAATAGAAAATTAGAAAAGCTCAAGTTCACCAGATTCTTCAACGAGCGGTTCCGTTTTATCCAAATAAGTGGAGTCCAACAAATGTAAAAATTCGTCATTTCCTATTTTTGCAATCATCGGAAACAACAAATCAATATTCCCGACGCCTGCATACAATAAATGCTCATTTTTTTTTATTGAGTTAATCGCTACTCGCTGTAGTCCTATAATTTCATCGACAACCAAAGCCACAGTCTTAGAAACGTCTGTTTTAAAACTAATCAAGGTTAATAACTCTGTTTCCGGCTCACTTTCCAGAGTCATTCCAATACGTCGCCGAAGATCAATAACCTGCATCACCGTACCACCAATGGAAGCGACACCACGAAAAATGTCGCCCTGATAGAATAGTTTTACTAATTTAATTTTTTCTGTATATACGTTTTGTACATCCCGACAATACACACCAAAATTCAAATGCCCTACCCGAGCAATTAAGTATTCACTTTTATCCATACTATTATCAACACCCTGTCTAGTCGGCTTTTTAAAGCCTATATATTTTTTATATTTATTACTTTTTAGTACAGCTAACTTTAGTGGTAGCACCGAATTCTATATTCGTCAAATATATTCAAATAATTAATAGTTTTCCAAAAAAATTCGGGGATGATAAAGTTAAATTTCATCGCTATTTTAGTAAAATCAAAGTTGAACAAATATAACAGGTGGGTTTTATGTCTTGGGAACAGGATCTTGAAAATTTTATGCATGGGTTAATTCGTCGAAACCCTGGTGAAACTGAATTTCATCAAGCAGTACATGAAGTTTTCACCGATATATTCCCCTACATACAAGATAAACCCAAATATCATGAAGCCCAGATTCTTGAGCGAATGAGCGAGCCAGACCGAATCATCACTTTTCGCGTGACCTGGGCTGATGATGATGGACATATACGCGTTAATCGCGGCTGGCGCGTCCAGAACAATAATGCCATTGGCCCCTATAAGGGAGGCCTACGTTTTCACCCGTCTGTTAATCAGAGTATTTTGAAATTTTTAGCCTTTGAGCAAACATTTAAAAATAGTTTAACAGGCCTTCCAATGGGTGGCGGGAAAGGTGGTTCAAATTTCAATCCAAAAGGTAAGTCAGACAGAGAAGTAATGCGTTTTTGCCAGGCGTTCATGTCAGAGCTTACTCATTATATTGGCCAAAACCTAGATATACCTGCTGGAGATATAGGTGTCGGCGCGCGAGAAATTGGTTATTTATTTGGACAACATAAAAGGCTGAGTAAAGAATTTACCGGAATTTTAACCGGCAAAGGCATGGAGTTTGGCGGTAGTTTAATTAGAACTGAAGCAACAGGTTACGGCACAGTTTATTTAGTCGATCATATGCTCAAAACAAAAGGGCTAACAATGGAAGGTAAAACTGTCTGCATCTCCGGTTCAGGTAACGTTGCCATTTTTGCGGCTGAAAAGGTCGCTCAACTCGGAGGAAAAGTTGTTACGCTATCCGACTCATCAGGCTTCATTCATGACCCAAAAGGTATATCGGAAGAGAAATTAGCGCACATTAAAGAACTTAAAAATATTAAACGCGCTAGAATAAGCGAATATCTCAACGAATATCCTGACGCCAAGTATTACGCTGACCAAACGCCATGGTCTACTCCTTGTGATGTCGCCCTACCTTGCGCAACTCAAAATGAGATTGATCAAAGTGATGCACATATACTAATTGAAAACGGTTGCATCGCAGTTTCGGAAGGGGCAAATATGCCTACGACATTAAAAGGGATTCAACGTTTTCAAGAGGCTAAAATTTTATTTGCACCAAGTAAAGCCGCTAACGCAGGTGGCGTTGCCATTTCAGGCTTAGAAATGAGTCAAAACAGTGCCAGGATTTCATGGAAAGAGGCAGAATTACAGAAACTTCTCTTTGACATCATGGAAAACATTCATTCTGAATGCGAAACTTACGGTCGTGAAAGTAAACATTATGTTAATTACGTAAAAGGCGCTAATATTGCAGGCTTTATTAAAGTTGCTGATGCTATGCTCGCTTATGGCGTAGTATAAGTCTTTAATTTGCTGTTAATTAGACACTAATTTGCCAAAATCACATATTAATATGATTCAACATCTATCAATCTGGTTTGTTTTGAGCCTGACATTATTTATACCAACGTCAGGTCAAGCCTCTTCAGAACTTGACTTCAAATTTTGGCAGATCATTAAAACGGGTGATATATCGCTTGACGAGATAATCAACACCCCCCAAGACAATTGGCAAGCGCTCGATAAAAGCGTCACTAAGAGTCACTTTCTTGATAAAGAGTACTGGCAAGCTTCTCAGGGCTCGACCATGTGGATAAAGATCAGGATTCCTCGCCGTATTAATTCAAATAGAATTTGGCTTGAGTTAGTGCCAAATTTCGGACTAGAAGGACAGCTCGCAACTTTAGAAGATGGCCACTGGCGCTGGACAATGCCAGTAGGTAAAAGAAATAATAGCAACGATACCCTTTCCGCCACATTCTTAACTTTTATTATAGATAGCCCTCGAGATCACAAAACTGCTTATTTAAAACTACAAACGTCCCAAGTTTTTCATTTTAATATCCAAGTTAAAACAGAAGATGAACAAATTAGTTCTTTATTGAAGGACCACTTATTTAATGGTTTTATTTTAGGGTTTTTATTATTAGCGATGATTTACAACCTCGCTATTGGTATAAGTGCCAGCGAAAAATTGTACTTGTATTACGCCCTTTATGTATTTTGTTTAGGCCTTTATATCACTGTTATTTGTGGTTACCCCCGTTTATTATTTCCTGAATGGGGTGGCGATGCTATTTTTACAAATCTCACAAGTTTACTTAGTGTATTTTCGGCAACAGCTTTTATAAGGGAATTGTTAGACACACCAAAATCAACACCTAGAATAGATATAGCGCTTAAAGCAATACAGTCTTTTGCTTTCATCAGCATCATCTTAATTGGTGTTATTTCGGATAGCAGTGCGTATATCCTAGTAGAATCTATAGGCATAATTGCACCTTTCATTCTTTTACTAACGGGTGTTCAAGCCTATCGAAATAAGCAACCTCTCGCGATATATTTTTTAATTGCTTGGTCTATATTCATCCTTAGTATTTGTGCATGGGTTTGGATGTGGTTAGGTATTTTAGATGCGAATTTAAATATACTCCGTTTACTTCTTCTTGGTTGTTTATTTGAAGTAATTATTCTTTCATTTGTATTGGGCTACCGATACAGTTATTTAAAAAGACAAACCGAATTACTCTCAGATGCTAAATTACGCTACCAAATTCTTAGTGAGACTGATTATTTAACTGGTGTCTATAATCGCAGAGGTTTCATTAAACAGGTCGAGCATTTAATCAGCAATGATCGAAATGAGTGTGTATGGCTCAGTATAGATATCGATCATTTTAAAAACTTTAACGACCAATATGGTCACATCGCCGGCGATAAACTGCTCACTGAATTCGGTAATATGTTATCTATCAAAGTTCGCAGAGAGGATCTTGCTGCTAAGTTAATCGCTCCTGATAATAAATCCGTCTACCGTAGAGGTGTCGCAGGCAGGCTAGGTGGTGAAGAGTTTGCTGTTTTTTTAATAAATTGCTCTTTACCCCATGCTAGACTTTATGGAGAGCGCTTACTTAGAGACTTTCAAAGCATCACCATTGAGCACTCAGATGGCACTCAAGTAGGCACCACGATTTCTATAGGTGCGGCAATTTTAAACCCTCACGAGACGGTAGAGACTACTTGGAAACGAGCGGACAAGTTACTTTATAATGCGAAGAAACAAGGCCGAAATCGTGTTATTCAAGAGACTGAGAAATGCTAAGCGTTTGTTTACTTTTTAAAGCACCATGAAAAGTATTGCCTTAAATCTGCATCACTCAAACTATTCATTAACGCTATATTTCTTTCCGGAATTTCATCTACATCTGGGTAAGCGTCTATTGCTGCAGTCAGACTCGCCTCGCGTATAAAATGAAATATAGGGTAAGGCGATCTATTCGTAAAATTCTCAGCATCTGTTTGTTCAGTGCCTGCAAATTGGTAGTCTGGGTGAAAACTGGCGATCTGATACACCCCTTCCCATCCTCTAAGCCTTATGAATTCGTTAGCCGTAAATAGAAAGTCATTATAATTACCGAAATCATCAAACAGCTCAGGAAATACAAGTAATGTTGTCTCTAGTTCTTTCTCATCAGTTTCATCCAGTAAGTTTATTTCGTGAATGATGCTTTCAAAAGCTTGTTCTTCTTGCTGACATAAATCAGCTTTGATTCTAATACGGTTCTCACTATAAGGAAGCTTTGAAAATGGGCACAAGTTAAGCCCTATGACTACATTCTCTAACCACTCATTCACAGAATCTTCTACTAGTTTTTGCTTATCCGTCATTTAAATTGTCCTAAAGGTCAACAGTCTCATTCAACATCGCCGATTAACAATAGCCACAAACTTCGTATTTAACCAAAAAGCGCCATCATTTTTTGTGCATTTGGATTTTCGATCACTCCTTTCTCTGTCACAATCGCATCAATAAGCGTAGCAGGTGTAACATCAAAAACTGGGTTAATTGCATCAACGCCTATTGGAGCCATTTGTAAATCAGCAATCTGAGTAAGCTCCTCAATCGTGCGCATTTCAATTTCAATTTCAGCACCTGTTTTAAGTACCATATCAACAGTACTTGAAGGCGCTACAACCATCATTTTAACGCGATGATACTTTGCAAGTACGGCCAAGCTGTATGTTCCAATTTTATTGGCGACATCCCCATTAGCCGTCACACGATCGGCACCGACAATAATCCACTTAATATTCTTATTCGCTAATAACCATGCGGCAGCGCCATCAGCATTTAAACAAACAGGTATACCGTCTTGTGTAAGTTCCCAAGCTGTCAATCTTGCACCTTGTAACCATGGGCGAGTTTCATCTGCGTAAACACAGTCTATTAAGTTATCTTTCCACGCTGCTCGAATTGCACCCAGAGCTGTACCATAACCACCTGTTGCAAGTGAACCTGCATTACAATGCGTGAGCACTGAAAAAGGTTTACCCGAAGTACTAGCCATCAAATCAGCCGCCAATACCCCCATTCGATGATTATTTGCGATATCTTCGGAATGAATAGATTTTGCTAGCGATAACAGTACTTCAATTACCGACACATCCTGATAAGTACTAGCAAAACACTGCTTCATTTTTTCTACCGCCCACCTTAAATTAACAGCAGTAGGCCTAGCTTCAGCGAGTAGAGTTAAATCGGCTAATACCGCATTTTTATACACATCAAGCTGAACAGTGTTCATATTGTTTTCATAATGCGCACGCGCACTTATTACAACGCCATACGCAGCAACAATACCAATTGCTGGCGCACCTCTCACCACCATCGTTTTGATCGACCCAATCACTGCAGTGATATCATGACAAGTTATGTATGTTTCAGATTTAGGGAGAACTCTTTGGTCTAAAAGCACAAGTTGACCGTTGATCCAGTCAACCGCTTTCACTGTATTACTTTGCATAGAAAAACTCTTAATGGATTTGAAAATAGGTATTGAGTATCAAAGGATATTCTATTAAACCATAGCGCTTTGAAAACTTTAGCTATACGAAAACGATAGTGCTAAAAAATAGAGCTTAATAACCATCACTTCATAATGTTTTTCAGATCTACAGACTCAATAATGTCGATTATCCCCTTATACTCTTTCTCTTCATGCGTCTCTAGCACGCAGATAAAAGGAAGCTGCATCGGTATATCAAAGCGAATCAGGATCTCTTTTATTTCGTCTGGTTTCACAAAAACCGTCGGCCATTGATCTAATTTTTTTACTAATGCTTCAGCATCGCCAACAGCTTGTCCCGAATGTGAATGCCCTGTTCCACCAATAACCTGCTGTTGAGAGTGATACAATTCATCTTTAATAAATTTCTGGAAGCGATCATCGGCCAGTTGTTTTTTAATATCTTCTGAGAACGCAATAAGGTGAGACTCTTCACTTTTATTGATAAAGACAAATCGAACATTCTTAGCTAACGGAACTGTTACGTTATTAGGCCAGATCATACCTGGCAGCAACTCAATTGAAACCGTCGCTTCACTGGCTGCCTCACCAAAAAGTGGATCTTTCCAGTACTCACCTAAAATTTCTTCTGCAGTAAATCCAGCAAAACCACTTAGCGAAAACATAGAGGTGAATAAGAAAGTAATCGGAATGATCAAAATTTTAAACGCAGACATAATTATTTTTAATAATGAATTAAATTAAAATTATACGCACTATTGGTAAACTCTCACAGCGTACTTTCGTTACAATACTGTCAGCGCTAAAAAAAACAGCTAATATATAAACTATTATCTAATAATTAAAGGTTATAACTTGGCTTCCCCTCCTATTGCTTTAACTATTGCAGGTTCAGACTCGTCTGGCGGTGCTGGTATTCAAGCAGACATAAAGACATTCTCTGCGCTTGGTGTTTACAGCGCCTCTGTCATTACTAATATTACAGCTCAAAATACCTGTGGTGTCCATACCGTTCATACGCTTCCACTCAATATTATTGAGGCACAATTAAGAGCTGTATTTGATGACCTTAACATCAGCTGCGTTAAGATAGGCATGCTTAATACAATTAGCGCCATTGAGTTAGTATCCAAAATTCTCCAAGAATATCGACCCAAACATATCGTGCTTGACCCCGTCATGATTTCTAGTAGCGGCAAGCCACTCATTGAAGCAAATGCAATTGAAGCACTTAAAACAGATCTATTTCCCATTTCAACACTCATTACACCAAATATTCCTGAAGCTGCTGTTTTACTTAATTGCCCTTCCGCTGAAACTAAACCCTTGATGTACGAAACGATTACCAAGTTAAATAAATTTGGCTCGCAATCAGTCCTCTTGAAAGGTGGCCACCTTATTGGTGATATGTGTATCGACTTACTGTCAGAAAACGATACTATTTATGAATTCTCACAATCCAAAATAGTCACCAAGAATACCCATGGCACAGGCTGTACGCTTTCTTCTGCTATCAGTGCAAACCTTGCATTAGGCAGCTCAATCCAAGATGCTGTTTTTAAAGCCAATGCCTACCTTAATAAGGCGATTAAGCAGGCCGATAGTTTAAATATTGGTAAAGGAAGTGGACCTGTTCATCATTTTTACAATCTATGGAAAAACGACGTGGCAATCAGATAACCTCATGCATATACTCCTCAGAAATATAAAATACTTTAGGGATGAGTTATGAAATATTGGAGCATACACACATTAACAATTTTTTTAACCTGCCTGATACTTTCAGCCTGCGCAGGAAAAGAAGTTGTAAACTCCGAGAGGATTCAACAACAGTCTGTGCTCGAAGCAAATAATTCAAAACTCACACCAGAACAATCGATTCAAGACGCGGAAAAAAAATATGCTGATGCAATTAAAGCGGAACTAGGTATCTACGCGCCTATCCATTTAAGTCAAGCACAAGAGAGCATTACCCAGGCGAAAGACTCACTACTCGAGTGGCCTAAAGACGCTGAAGGTATCGCACTTATGGCTTCGATTGCTGCTCAGTATTTTATTGATGACGGTTATAAAAATAAAAAATCAGCACAAGCTAATTTAAAAGAAGTGCTTACACACAATACTGAGCTCCTAAGGTTAGAAGCACCAACACGTCTACCAACAGACTATCAAATAATTAAAGCTCAATTATTAGATCTAATTGAACTCATTGAAAAAGGACAAATTGCCGACGCCATACGTGGACAAACTCCGTTACTAGCTGAAATGTCTAAGCTAGAATTAAAAGTACTAATAAATATACATTTATCTGAAGCAGAAGCCTTAATCGAAAAAGCCGACGATATTAATGCTGAAAAATATGCACCGATAACTTTCAAAAAAGCACGTGATGTATTTCTAGAAGCGACGACATTTATTGGTAAAAATTACCGTAACCATAAAGAAGTAAAAAAGCGAGCTGAGCAAGCACTTTGGGAAGCTCAACATGTTTATTTCGTTGCATTAGAATCAAAAAAACTTATGCAGTTAGAGTCTAGTGAATCTGAGAAATACATACTTAACTTACTAGATAACCAAAACAGTATAAGCCAAGTCGCCTCTTCCATTGATTTAGCACCACAATCCTTATCAAGCGCAAACACTGAGCTGCTTACAATGATTACTCATCTTAAAGCCCAGTTAAAGTCTAACCAACAAGAATTAAACAATGCACGAGCAACAAACGCAATACCGTTATTAAATACAAAAATAGCGCCATACGATGATGAGGTCGTTGTACTTCATACCTTCCCTCCTCTCTCCAAAGATGAGTATGAATCACCTTATTCAGATGAACAGGTGACAATAGAAGAACCAAGCTTTCAAGCTGATGAACAGGGCTTTGATGATTTTGAACAAATGACCGAAGACGAATAATTTCACAATTTTGCGCAAACACACACTATAATTTTTATCGCTTAAAATATTTTATTGATGCCACCGAAAAGTAAGGAAGCCTAAAGAAGGTATTTAATCATCAAAGATTAGGTGGGCAACAATGCTAACCCGTCAAAGTATTTCAACGCTTGACACTTTTTATAATAAATATCTAAGTACAAGGCCTAGTTTTCTAACTCAAGGCTTAACAAACCTAACACTTACTAGCATTTTACCTCTAACGTTACGTTCAATATTCATTAATTGTCCAATCAATTTCTCGGTTAATATTGAATCTTTAGGTAAAAGTAATATTTCGTTATCAGCATAGATATCTTTGTTCAATACCATATTTTCTCTAAGAGAATAAAGTGGCAAAACCATTTCCGCTGCTTCCTCTAAGAACTCAACTTCCAATGTAAGTGAACTCAAGGCAGGTATTAAGCTTGTATCATACCGATGGTCATTACTTTGTATCACTTTTATAGTCTGTTCATGATTAAGAAAATTTCCTGTCACAATACCAAAACGTAGTTCTGAGTAATCCAGTATCAGAGATAATACTTTCCCTAAGTCAGACATTTCCTTCCCTTCTAAACTTCCAGGGTAGCCACTACCATCTACATATTCTTTCTGTTCAAAAAGAACCTGAGCCACATTTTCAAAAAACGAATAAGACATTAAGGTACAAGCACTATTAGCAGGATATTGCCGATATAACGCAAACTGTTCTTCTGTCATTGAATCTAACGGTATTTTAAGTACGTCATCTGGCACACCTATTTTTCCAATTCCCTGTAAACGCGCAGCTGTTACAAGTACTTTTTGATTGTATTCTTTAAAACCTAATACACGTGAAAGTTTGAGTGCAATCTCAGAAACCTTTACTGCATAATTCCGCTGGCCTTTTAGTTTAAGGTCCAGCAAGTTCATAAGCATTTGCTCTGTTACTTCATAACTATCCTCTAGTTTTTGAAAGGCGTGATCAACAAATTCAGCCGATTGCGCCATTTCTCTTTGCTTACGTTCAACATCTTCGCCCAAAAAATCATTTTGTTTCTTAAAACGTTTAAGAGTCCGGTTTTTTAGTTTATTTTTATGTGTTTGATCTAAGGCACTTTCTACTAGAGAGAGAAGTTGTTCAATATCCCACGGCTTAGAAAGGTAACCATATATTCCACCAACATTAATTGCTTTTGTCATCGCATCCATATCTGAATAACCCGTTAACAAAATACGCTCTGTTAAGGGATACCTCTCTTTTACGGTCGACAAAAATTCTGCGCCATCCATTCTTGGCATGCGCATATCGCTTATAATCAAATCAACTGACTGCTCGTTTAATAATGCTAACCCTTCCTCCCCACTTAATGCTGTGAAAATATCATAGGGTTTATTTCGGAAAAGGCGCTTTAGCGTATTTAATACACTTTCTTCATCATCTACGATCAATATGCGCTTATCCATCATACTCTCCTAGTAACAATGTAATCCAAGCCTCTCACAACCTGTCATTCATGACAATTGTATTTTTTATCTATTTATTTCCAAATGTAACAAAACTCATGAAGCGTGCTTTAAATCGGCAACAGAGGTAGCATCTTTTCAACCAATTGATTCGATTTAAAGGGTTTTTCCAGTACATCATCAACCCCAAGCTCCATTACTTCTAGCATCTTCACCTTACTCGCAGCCGAGACCACCAACACCTTAATATTTTGGTAGCAATCATTAGCCTTCAAAGCCTCTAGTACCTCGAAACCACTCATACCAGGCATTTGTAAATCTAAAGTTACCAACATAGGCCGAAAGCGTTCTAGCTGGATTCCCGCTTCGATTCCGTTTGAAGCAATTTCAATATCATAACCCGCTCTTTTAATTGTTCGAGCCATCGACTTGGCCATTAATTCCTCATCTTCTATGATAAGAACCCTTGGCTTACAAGGAGGGATGGCAAGAGTACCTTGTTTAACTGTTTCTACCGGAGTTTCAACTAATGCTGCGGGTATTGGCATATTATTTTTATTCATAAAAGCAACTAAAGCACCAATAGGAACACGGTTATCTCCTCTTCCGGGAAGCTTATATGCATCAATATAACCTTTCTCTATCCATCTGATGACCGTTCTAAAATTCACACCGCAATATTTTGCCACCTCCCCCGTTGTTAACGCCTCTTTCATAAAAATACCTCTAATCACCCAGCCATACATCCACACATGACTATACTAGAATCAACGCTGACGAATTTACAATATTTATCAATGTCACAATTGACAGTATAGACATTATATATCAAATTATATAAAGCAATTCTGAACTTTTACTGAAAGGGATAAGCATGAACCAAAAAATCAACTGCCGCATTAGACTTACCCAATCAATTATCATCAGTCTATTTTTTTGCGCGATAGGGTGGGGTCATCACGTATATGCGGACCCGACTCAAAATAAGCAACCAGTTTTTCGAATATATCTCGATGCAGACCAAACAAATAGCGCAAGCTCAGGAAAATCAATTGAGCTTGGAATTCGAGCAGCATTATCGCAATCCAATTGGACATTGGGCGGGCATCGTGTCGAGCTCGTCATCAAAGACCATCATGGTAGCACTCAAAGAAGCCGTCACCACCTCGATCAGTTTTTGTCAGACCCTTATGCCCTAGCAGTATTTGGGGGCTTGCACTCCCCTCCTCTGATTGCCGCTCGAGATTACATTAATAACAACCAGATTCTCACCTTGGTACCTTGGGCGGCAGCCACGCCGATTACCCGCTCAAAAACTTCAGAGAACTGGATTTTTCGGCTGTCAATCGACGATAGCAAAGCAGGCAAAGTTATTATCAACGAGACAATACAACACTCAGGTTTTGAACGCCCTTATCTGCTACTGGAAGATACGGGGTGGGGAAAAGCTAATAAAAAAACCATGACGAAAGCGCTATCGAAACTCGGTTATCAGGCTGCCGGCACCCACTTTTTCCAATGGGGTATTGGTCAACACGAAGCAAGAACAATTTTAGAACACGCGGTTTCTAATGGCGCAGATAGCTTTGTTCTTGTTGCTAATGCACCTGAAGGCATCACCTTTGCAAAAGCCATGTTATCACTAGACAAAACTCGCCAACGCGCAATTCGAAGTCATTGGGGTATAACAGGCGGAACCTTCTTCCAATCATTGGGGGCAAGTACAGTTAACCAATTGGATCTCGCATTCATTCAAACTCGCTTTTCTCTCTTACAGACACCTTTATCTTCTGAAGGTGAAAATGCTCTATCAGCAGCGTCAATCATATTAAATAACGCACTATCACCTACCGACATTAAAGCACCAACCGGTTTCATTCATGCTTATGATTTAACCCGTATTTTAATCGCGGCCGCCGAGCAAACTGCTATTCCCGAGGACCCCAAACAAGCCCGACAAATAATCAAAACTAACCTGGAAAATCTGGCAATAACAGTTTCAGGATTAATAAAACGCTACAAACAACCGTTCTCAAGTGATATTGAAACTAATTTTGATGCGCACGAAGCATTAGGCCTAGAAGATTTATTAATGGCTCGTTTTGATATACACGGAAACATCCGTTTGTCTGAACCAAGCCTGGGAAAAATATATGGAGTAAATCATGGGAATTAAAACCGTGATTTCAGTTGGACTACATAAGCTAATTTCTAACAGTCCGCCTAAAACGGAACGTTTGTTATCACTATTCCTAATCACCGTCATTTCATTAATGAGCCTTGCGATGCTTAGCGTAATGACCCAAGGTTTAAAATCTGACCTGACAAAACATTACTTGCAATCAAACGAGCAAAAGGCCATCAACCTAGCACGTCAGGTTGACCGTTTTCTTGACACAAGGAGAATCCAGCTCGAAGCTCAAACTCAAAGCGCTGTTGTAAAACAAACCGTTATGCGACCAGATTCCAACAAAGGCCTAATAAGCGACTACTTTTTATCCCAAAGTATTATAGGCAAGCAATACGCCCAACAACTTTATGACTTTAAAGGTGAAAAAATATTTAGCAGTGCCAGCATTAATGAACAACACAAATCATTTTCACTTCCAATTCGTAATAACAGTCAGATACAAACGAATTTTCATGCTTTATATGAAGGTAAAAATAACTTTGAAATAATCCTGAGTGGAGACCTTAATTTTTGGAAAATTGTTCTACCCATCAAGTATGGTAATTCAATCGAGGGCATTTTAGTCACTCACATTCCGGTGAGCGAAATGGTCGAAGCATTAGATTTGAATAATATTCTCGATATAAAAATTCAGGCAACAACATCAAACGATATTTCAATTCAATGGGGCGTTAAAAACACCTTGGCTAAAATACGCCTAGGGGCTTCATCTTCTGGTATTCGACTTTCATATGGCATTGATGTGTCCTCGCTCAATCAGTCTTTCTCCGATGCAAAAAAACGGCTGATATATAGTGCGCTTATTATCGCAATCCTATCAACCGGTCTCGCTATTGTTTTGGGCCGCTGGTTTTTTGTTAGACCATTAGAGCGTTTACACGTATTCGCCACTGAGTTGAGTGAAGGAGCAGACCCTCACCTTGAAAAAACCAAACGAATTACCATCGAAATACAGCGTTTATCTGACAAAATCACCGACATGGCAAAAAAAATTCACCACCGAGAACGAGAGCTAATCAAAAGCAATGAAGCCTTAAAACACAATCAAAATACCCTCGTCCATGCTGAAAAAATGGCTGGTCTCGGTCAAGTTACAGCAGGCGTAGCACATGAGATCAATAACCCTATCGGTTTTATCATGAATAACCTGACCATGCTTCAGGAGTACCATACATTTATCAAAACACTACTTTCCCAATTACTGTCAATGAAAGAAAAACTTTCACCAGAAGAACAAAAAAAGCTTAAACCTGAACTCGATGCAATTGCCGACACACTGACACAAGAAGACCTGGAATTTGTAATTAACGACCTAGACTGTATTACAGGCGAGTCAATTACTGGAACCGAACGCGTTAAGGATATTACTCAAGGTTTAAAAGGTTACGCCTATTCTGGTGAACAAACCGCCTTAACCGATATAAACGAATGTATTGAATCAACCTTAAACATGGTTTGGAATGAACTTAAATATCATTGCACTGTAGAAAAGTCTTTAGCTAAGCTACCCAATATAGAATGTATTGGGGGGCAAATAAATCAAGTTCTTATGAACCTGTTCATCAATGCTGCTCATGCGATGGATGGCTCTAATGGCCAACTTAACATCGAATCAAAACAAACCGAAGACCACATACAAATTATAGTCACTGACAACGGCTGCGGCATTAAAGAGGAGCACCTTAAACATATTTTCGACCCCTTTTTCACGACAAAACCCGTAGGTGAAGGTACCGGTTTAGGCATGTCCATCTGTTATGACATCATCAAAAAACACGGTGGAAATATTTCTATACAAAGCGAACTAGGCGTAGGAACAACCATCACAATCAAAATCCCTTTACGCCAGAATGCTACTTAAGCTCAACTAATCTTATTCAAAAAATATAGAGGATGCGTTATGGAAAAAACATCATCAATTAAAACCGCTAATATACTCTTTGTAGATGATGAACAAAGTATTTTAGAAACCCTTAAACGGTTTATGCGAAATAGCCAATACCAATGTTTCTACGCAAATAGTGGCCACGAAGCTCTTGATATCCTTGAACAAGAAGTTATCGATATAGTGGTTTCAGACATGAAAATGCCCGAAATGACAGGGGATGCGCTACTGCGAGAAGTTTCTAACAAATATCCAGAAACCATTCGTATTGTACTCAGTGGTTTTTCTGAAGATGACCTAGTATTGAATGCCATTAATGAAGGCCACATATGGGGTTTCATTCATAAGCCATGGAACAACAGCGAACTATCACAAGCAATAGACCAAGCGGTTTTCACACAACAAGTTATCGCCGAACGCGCGCTTCTAAAGCGTACGCTCAACCAATATCAAAATCAGCAAAAAGATAAATTTCAGGGTTTTGTCGGTACATCTATATGCATGCAGTTTATCTACAACGCGATTGAAAAAGCCGCGCCAAGCAATGCCTCAGTCATGATTACAGGTGAGAGCGGTACAGGAAAAGAAATCGCAGCCAAAGCACTTCATGATTTAAGTAAACGCTCCGACGAGCCCTTTATCGCCATCAATTGTGCAGCTATACCTGGAGAGTTGATGGAGTCAGAAATTTTCGGCCATATTAAAGGCGCATTTTCTGGCGCTGTAAATCAACGTGATGGTGCCGCTTCTCAAGCAAAGGGTGGCACACTATTTCTGGATGAACTGGCAGAAATGGATATTAACCTACAATCCAAGCTCTTGCGATTTATCCAAACGGGTACTTTTCAACGTGTGGGAAGCAGCCAGATTGAAACGGTAGATATTCGTTTTATCTGTGCGACGAATCGCGATCCATTAGCGGCTATTCATGACAAAAAGCTAAGAGAGGACCTTTACTATCGCCTAAATGTTATCTCGTTAGATTTACCACCTCTCAGACAACGAGATAACGACCCCTTCCTGCTTGCTCAGGCATTTCTCACAAAATTCACCAACATGGAAGATAAAATCGTAGTAGGGTTCTCATCAGATGCCGAAAAACTTATTCTTTCTTACGCATGGCCTGGAAACGTCAGACAACTAGAAAATGCAATCCATAGCACTGTCGTGATGTCTAGTGGCCCACTCATCACAGATCAATGCCTAGCCAGTGCGTTAAGGCTTCGCCTTGATGACATTTACAAAGCGATTCAAACCACTAAGCCAAGATTAGTTTCATTGGAGCCCTATACTGTACCGAACCAACCTGTCAGCGACCGCCGTCAAATTGAGCGCACTGACCACTCTAGTACCTCAATTCAAGTTGAGCCATTATCTAAAATTGAAGAACAAGCGATTAAACAAGCAATTAACTTTTGCGAGGGAAATGTCGTACGCGCAGCAAGCTTACTACAGGTCAGCCCTTCTACACTTTATCGAAAAATACAAGCTTGGGAATAACCTTAAACGATAGTAAAAATCAACCGTCAACCAGCCCTAACATTACTAGATTGCGAATTTTTATCATATTGCAATTCGCAATCTGCAAAATATATTTATCTTTCAACCTCTCATCCTAGCAATAGCACCACTCCCCCCTTGGCGTAATCCTTGCTTTTATCTAATGTAGTGTTCGTTTTCTGCATCTAAATGATCAAGGAGAAAAGTAGATGTACCTCATTACAAAATATTTCATCCTCAGTACCGTAAGCATATTATTTTCAATAGGTGTAACGTTCGCCAATGAACAAAGACCAGTTGAACTGACTTTTGGTTTATATCAGTCTGACAAAGCAACTGAAATGCATCGTAAATTCAAACCGCTCATCGACTACCTCTCTGTAGAAGTTTCTCGTCTATCCGAGTCACCCACTGAATTAACACTAAAAATTTATAAGTCTTATCAAGGGGCGAATGAAGCACTGGTGGCAGGCGAGGTAGATTTTGTTCGCTTTGGGCCAGCCTCTTATATTTTAGCAAAGTCCAAGCGACCAGATATCCAACTATTAGCCATGGAAGAAAAAAAAGGAAAAACACGTTTTAAGGGTTTAATTGTTGTTTCTAAAAATAGTCCCATTCAGACTTTATCCGATTTAAATGGACGCAGTTTCGCTTTCGGGAATATCAACTCCACGATTGGCCGTTACCTGGCTCAATCAGAATTAATCAAGGCTGGCGTTACATCATCATCATTATCAAAGTTCGCTTTTCTTGGACGCCACGACAAGGTATTTAAGGCAGTTGAATTAGGTGATTATGACGCGGGTTCTCTGAAAGAAGCAACCTATAAAAAAATGAATAGAAACAGCCAATTAAGAATTTTACATAGCTTTGAAAACATCACCAAACCTTGGATCGCCCGTGCTCATTTACCACCTAAAATATTCAAAGCGGTTTCCACAGCATTAATTGGGCTCTCAGACGAAAACATGCTAAAACAATATAAGGTATCAGGCTTTGTAGCGGTCAAAGATGAAGACTACCAATACGTTCGTGAGAGTATTCATGAGGTAAAAGAATTTTGAATACTAAAAGGTCAGTTAATTGGAGAGAGCGTATTGCGCCAGGGCTAGCAATCCAAGTTTTAGGCGTATTATTGCTTTTATTTGCCTTAGCATTAACGATCAACACTTACTATACCATCAAGGGAGAGCAATATATTCTCCACCAGCAACTGGATCAAGAAGGCCATAATCTCGCACAGGCATCTGCTATATTTGCAACAGAGGCTCTCCTTATCGAAGATTACCCGGTCATAGGAACCTACACTGACAATTTTGTAAACCGTTATCCAGACCTCGCCTATATACTTATTAAAAGGCTCGATAAGAAAATTGTTGCCAAAGCTTCTCGTCAAATTGGAAACAACCAAAATATCAAACGTTATTTCTCAGACATACGTGTAGACGCTAACTTTATTGGTAGCATTGAGATTGGTATATCAACAGAAAATCGAGATATTTTTATAAAAAACCACCTAAAAAAAATGATTATTCAATCACTTTTGGTTTTTTTAACACTTGCTATGGCGCTGTTCATTTTCTTTAGAAAAATGATCACCGACCCGATACATAAGCTAGTAGACCAAGCAAAGAGTCTTAATTCTGGAAATTTAAATGAGCCTATTGATTTAAAGGCCAATGGCGAATTGTCTCAGCTATCTTTCGCCTTAGATAATATGCGTAAAAGACTTAAAAAATCTTATGATGACATTACCCTCCAGAACCGCCTATTGGATCAGCGCGTCGCTGAACGCACGAAAGAATTAAGTGACACAAATAAGAAACTAGTCGACGCCCACTCTCAATTACTCCAGTCAGAAAAAATGGCGGCTATTGGTCAACTTTCAGCAGGTATTGCTCACGAAATAAATAACCCTATTAGCTTTATCAGTTCAAATATTTCAATCCTGTCTCAATGGGGACATACCTTAACTCAAGTTATTGAAGAGTATGACGACCACATAATAAATAACACCCAATCGCCTCTTTTTATTCAAGCCATTAAGGCAGACAAAGACTTTGATTACATAAAAGAAGAGTTACCAATATTAATAAAAGAAACTCAAGAAGGGTTGAATAGAGTTAGTACAATTGTTGCTGATCTTAAAAATTTTGCTCACACCGACGATAAGGTTTGGCAAGACGCAGACCTTTGTGTCGGACTGAATTCCACACTAAACATCGTAAGGAATGAAGTAAAATACAAAGCTGACATCACCCTTAATGTAAATAACTCCCCTATGATTGAATGCTTACCCGCTCAAATCAACCAGGTATTTATGAACCTCATTGTGAATGCTGCTCAAGCAATTGAAGGTAAAGGAAAGATTACAATAAACCTGACAAATATCGACAAATGGGTATGTATCAGCATTCACGATACTGGCAAAGGTATTCCCGAGAAAGACCTGAACCGGATCATGGAGCCCTTTTATACAACCAAACCTGTTGGCCTAGGAACAGGCTTAGGCTTAAGTATTTCATACGGAATAATAAAAACGCACCACGGTCGAATCGATGTCGAAAGCAAAGTGGGGGCAGGCAGTACCTTTAAGATTTGGCTCCCGACGAATCAACCAAAAGAAAACGAAAAGCTAAACACACAATCACCGCAACAGAATCTAACAGTTGGTATATTGAAGTCTACTTCGCTCTAACCTTAATAAAATTGAACGACTAGTCTGAAATCCCAAATTGCATCGCAACCTGGTAATAAGAATTTGCAAAGCAATAATCAAGCAAAACACCCACCTGATCCGCCACTATAAGCCCAACCATTTCAACAACTTAAATTAAATTCAAGACTGGCATAGATCCCGCTACTAATACATTGTACCGCCAAAACATTACCTATCTAAGGAGCGTCTTATGCTGTATCAGTTCATTAGTAGTTTACGCATTAACGAATTTCTTGCTGTCGCTTTATTAGTGATAACGACATTACCAGCCCATGCTACAAATTATCAAAATGGAGAGTATCTTTGGGAGTTCTTAAGTGGCACCTCATGGCCCAATGGCTATAACCAAAACACAGGTAAACCTGACAATCTAATCTACGCTCGTGAAACTTATCCTGCGGATTTCTTCGCGCGTATTTCCAATGCCTTACCCGAGTCTCATGTCAATGAAGCTTTTCTTACCAATGATGAGGGCTCAAATATTTCTCTAGTAGAAGAAGGTGAAGTATTCGTTACATTTATTCATGAAGGCGCAGGTTATAAAAACTCTTTCGGTTTTTTCACTTTTGACAAAAATAATCCACCCACGTCACATGACCAAATTTCAGAAACAATCATCTTCCCAAATTTATCCTATCCCCATTTAACAAATGGACATCGTTTAAGCCTGGGAACCTTCCCTGCTGGAACCAATATAGGTTTCTTCATCGCGGCTAATGCTTTTTGGTATGACACCGGCGTTAAGAATTTCGCTAGCCCTTATTACTATTCATTAAAAGACTTAAACCCTGACCCTACAGCCTTAAAGCAACACAACGTGCTGTTATTTGACGATGAAGTTGATGAAGTCATTATTGGGTTTGAAGACCTTCCCAGAAGCTGGGGAGACAATGATTTTAACGATGCCGTATTTTCAGTTAAATCGACACCAGCTACCGCAATTGACACCACCAACCTTACAACTATTCCGGAGTCAAATGACAGTGATGCGGATGGTGTGGATGATACCAGCGACGAATTCCCTAACGATTATGACCGAGCATCGAGTTCATTCTACCCGTCAAGCAATGGGTGGATCACCTTAGCCTACGAAGACAACTGGCCATCAACCGGCGACTACGACATGAATGATCTAGTCATTCGTGAGCGATTTCAAACAATTTATAACGCAGACAGCGCCATCTCAGGTTTCAAAATAACCGGTTATATTGATGCCCGTGGTGCCTCACACCATAACGGATTTGCATTGCGCCTACTCAACGTAAGTGCCAGCAATTTCAAACAGGCTAATTTAGAAATTAACTCAGCGTCATTCAATAAAACCCCGGAACAAAATCAATCAGATTTAGTATTTCAATTCTGGAATGATAGCCACACATTTACTGATACGGGTGAAAGCGGACAATGCCAGCACTTTAATACTGTAAAAAATTGCACACAGTTCGATTCAATTCCTTTTGAGCTCGATGTTAAATTTGAAACCCCGATAACCAGCCTTTCTCATAGTGCATTAGACTTCTTTATTTTCCGAAAAAACTATCGTGGTAGAGAAATTCACTTTGCAGATTATCCTCCGACAGACTTGTTTGATGTCTCACAATTTGGCCGTAAAGACGATACCTCTGACGCCATAAGTGGCCGATATTTCCGCAACGCAACAAACTTACCTTGGGCGCTAAAAATCCCACAACAATGGCGTCATCCGCGTGAATATATTGACGTAGTGTGGGCCTACCCTGATTACGAAACCTGGGTTGAATCATCAGGAGAACAATCAAGCAACTGGTTCAATACCAGCGACCGCCAGCACCATTATTATTAATCAAAATTATTTCGGCCAATCGAGGTATTACTGATGAAATATTCAATGACAGAAACCAAACATATCCACAAAACATCGCCTAAAATGGCGGTCATTAAAACGAGTTTTCTTAATATCATGATGAGTTTATCCGCATTCACCCTACTTGCCTGTAGCAGTGGTGGCGGAAACGAAACGCCTGCTTCCAGTACCCCCAATACAACCACTTACACGCCCAATGCTGAGCGTTTGCTGGAAGAGGCGACCAACTCATATGAGCTCTATGTAGAAGCTGACTTTCGCTTTGATCATAGCCATACAACACAAATAAGAATTCTAGCCACCAATGATACGGGACAACCCCTACCCTACACACGCCTTAATATTTACCGCATTGAAACGAGTTTGATCGATGAAACGTTAACTGAATGGTCAGATACCTATGCAAACAAAGCGCATTTAATTGCAGGGGGCCTTAGCAATGTTAAAGGAGAATTTATCCGGCTTATCGAGTTCCCTGAATCAGACCAAACAACGCCACTTTTACTCATTGAAGTGAATGCAATGGGTTTCGAAAATAAAGCGATCGTCGCCATTGAAAGTGAACGGACCATTATCAAACTAGGCGCTATTTGAACCCTGTATATACTGAAGGATACATACCAATGAATACACAATTCACCCCCCTATTTTCAGTCGTCATTCCGTGTTACAAAGTAGCCAAATATATAGGTGATTGCCTAGAATCGGTGCTAGCCCAAACATTCAAAAGTTTTGAGATAATTTGTGTAGATGACGGATCACCAGACGCGACAGTAGAGATCATCAAACAATATTCAGACGACCGCATTCGCGTTATTCACCAAATAAATCGTGGACTATCTGGTGCGCGTAATACGGGCATTAACGCAACACGTGGCATTTTCATTGCCTTGCTAGACGCAGATGACTTATGGCTGCCCACTAAGCTCGAAAAACACTTTAAGCATTTACAATCTAACGCCGATATCGGCATCAGCTATAGCGCATCTGAATTTATTGATGAAGATGGAAAATCAATGGGGCTCGGACAACACCCCAAACTGACCGACATCACAGCAAAAGATATTTTTTGTCGTAACCCCATCGGTAATGGCTCAGCCGCAGTCATTAGAAAATCTTTACTAAACAGTATTTCACGAGCTAGACAAATAGGTAAAGAAACGCGCGTTGAATATTTCGATGAGGATATGCGCCAATCAGAAGATGTTGAGTTCTGGCTACGTGTTGCATTATCAACCAAATACAAGTTTGAAGGTATTGATTCAACCCTTACACAATACCGCGTAAATATGTCTGGTTTATCAGCCAATTTAGACAAACAATATAAATCGTGGATATATGCAGTTCAGCAAAATAAACAGCTTAATCAAAATTTTATCAAACAATGGTTTCCACTCGCGTCCGCCTATCAGAAACGATATCTCGCACGCAGAGCAATTCAATCCCGAAACGCCAAAACCGCTCTAAAGCTGATGAAACAAGCCATTTTTGAGGCCCCTAGAATTTTGGTTGAAGAACCAAAACGAACCCTCATCACCCTCATTTGTTCAGTACTGTGCGCACTTCCCGAACAAGTCTATAAATCCATAGAAAACATCGCGATACGAACCCAGAAGCAAGCCACCAACTAACGTTAACGATGGTTATTACTATGAAAAAAGTCATCATTTTCACTGTCGCACTAAATGGCTACCAATGGCGATATAAGTCGTTACTGACCAGCCATGAAAACTATGCTAAAAGGCATGGTTACCAGTATGTAGCCGTTACCAAACCTGCTATGTCATTACTTGGTGAAGAGGTAGCATGGCTAAAAATTAAATTAATTTTGGAAGCCATGAATACAGGTTATGATTGGGTCGTATTTTTAGACGCCGATACCCGCGTTGCAGAGTATACGCCCCCCATTCACCAATTAGCGGATATCAACAAACACCTTTATGCATGCAAAGGCTATACTGGACGTTTAAATTCAGGTGTATTAGTCATAGAAAACACCAAAAGTACCTATCAATTATTTTCAAAAATAATCAACCATGCCACCCACCCTATTCCCAAAGAAGACGATGTTGGTTGGGGCGAGAATGGCCATGTAATTCACTACACTAAGCATTGTGATTTTTTACACTTTATCGATAACCGATGGAACAATAACCAAAACCCAACACTTACCGATTATATTCGACACTATAGCCAAGGTCCCTTGCATGATAGTTTTAAGCCGCCGTTCATACACCATTGCTTAGAGCGGTCTTACCATTATGTGTTAGCCGCATTAAAAAGAATTCATCGATTTACCAAAACTCACCACAAGCGTGACCAAGCGCATAATAAGCGTCAGTTTTATCACCAGCTAAATGCCTTAACCCAAGCAGTACTCCGTCATTACCCTTTATTTAAACGTCTTCCTCAAACTAATTATCATCCCGCAAACCTACAACAATAGAGATCATGTTAAAAACGCATTGCATAATAAAAATAATGTCTCGCAATTTGCATAAAGAGAACTCTAATAAATAGTAACAAACTGTTTTATAACGACTTTATAGTTGGCATCAATATTGAGGCACATATAAGTGGACGTTGCAGTACCTATACTTTTTGACATTATATTTTTGAATTAACAGGAGCAAAGATATGAACATTTATGTTGGTAAAATCCCCCCTTGGTTAGCACTACTCTTCACGATGTTATTTGCTTTCGAAATGTTTAACCCCTCAAATCTGGGTACCTTAGATTCATCGATCGCCTATCATGAGCGGGTTACCAGCCATTCATACAGTCTTGGTAAGGTGATGCAGTGAAAACCAAACTAACACGATGTTTTAAACAACTATCAGAAATGCCATTCATTCATAATTTTTCATGGATGATGATTGCAGAACTGCTCTCACGTGTTTCACGCATCATCACCTTATTTGTATTAGCTGCTAATTTCACTAATAGCGAATATGGGCTGGCGATGTTGGCACTTATAATACATGAGCTTTTTCGGGTATTTGCACGCCTAGGTTCTGGCGTAAAAATCATTCAATGCGACGACAATGAACTACTCGACACGCTACAAAATGCAGCATCATTACAATGGTTTGTCGTTCTGGCAATTGCCGTCAGCCAGATAGTGCTTGCAGACTTGATCGCATATTATTACCAGCAACCGGTATTAGCCGATCTACTAAAATATATGGCGATCGCACACATATTTTACCCCATTGTCACCGTACGTATTTTTGAACAACAACGACAAAATAAATTACGATTTTATGGCATCGCATCAGGTTGTTGCATCGCATTTGAAAATCTATTTATAGCACTGTACATCTATATTGAACCGAGCATCTTTGCGATTGCCTATGCAAAAATAGCGGCGGCAATACTTTGGGTGTGTTTGTTTTATCGTCTGCCCAGTGAGCTCATTACATACCGCTGTCAATGGGTAATTCTAAAGCAGGCCATTTCATTCTCATCCAAAACATTTATAAGTGAGTTAAGCCGAACACTGCGCTTTCAAGCCGACTCTTTATTTGCTGCGCGTCTACTTAGCCCAGAATTATTTGGTTTGTACAGCTTTGCGAAAAGCGCAGGGCTTGGCATTGCTCAGTCAATTACTATCGCCTATACCACCACACTTTATCCCTATTTATGCCAACAATTCAGGTCAAAATCACAAACACGAAAGAATACATTTAAAGGTCACGCATGGCCATTTTCATTATTTGTCTGCACACTATTTACCCTGCAAGCGCTAGCGGCACAATTCTACGTAGAGTGGTTGTTTGATAAACGCTGGGAAGAAGCCACTAATTTAGTATCGCTCCTTTGTATGGCCGCGATACCAACCCTTCTTGTTGATCACAAAGGGCTTATACACCGAGCACAAAACAACCCATTTATTGAAACTAAAATTATTATGATATGCACCGCGTCGTTAATTGGAGGCATCATGCTCATGCAACCTAATACAGTATTTAAAACAGCTATCACAGTTGTCATGTGTAGTATTCTTTGGTGCATATTCCTACTGTTTAATCCCAAGAAACGGCATTATCCTGCGTTATTGAGAGCACAAGCCATATGACAATTAAAATTGACCATCACACAGATGCCTTCACCCATCATGTATATGAAAGTATTGATGCCGATGTTCGTGCAACACTCACCCCGACTCAAGTTCATGCCATTGAGACGGCTATTCGCGCCAATAAACCCTATCAAAAACATCCTTTAGACTTACGCGGCGTTATTCCTTTATTTTTTATGCGCATGTACTTTGTATTATTAATGGGCCGAGACAAACGACAACCTATCCGCGACACAGAAGCACTTAGAAGACACAAAACCGCTTTAGGCAGCGCCCTATTCAGTGTATATGTCATGTTATGCATGTTACTACCTGTTGGTTTCCTAGCGCTTTATGTATTGAAATCACTCATGGGAATTGACTTGATTGAAGGTATACACCTGAAGGATTTACTTTAAGAGACAGTCACTTTAAACAAGAGTGCTTCATCAAACTTTCAAGCCACTACAGTATGTTAATTAAAGAGTATGTGAGCTAGAGAATGTTTATTTGTTTGCCACTTAAAAATATTTAGTCAGTCTTGTTGTTTTTTCGCATAATTGAATTCCTATTATTGATATTTGAATTAAATCATTAATTTTATTTTGGTAGTTATACGTGTTTTTTCAGAAACCATTAATTAAGCGATTGGTTTAAAATCGTATATTTTCATAAAATCAAATCACTTTTAAGTTTGGCATTCAATTTGCCCCCAATTATATGAAGATGATAATTGATCTGACTCGCAACTTAAATCGCTGCTGATAGTCTATAGATGTAGCGTATAAGTGCTTTGTTAGTTACTGAATGATAGAACTGTTGGAGAGCAATCATGACTTATGACAAACACACAAGAATAGAAATGCTACGCCGCTTGTATTTAGGTAAATGTGGTCAAATTGAAAAAGCGAAGTCAGCACCCAACACTTTGCGTTTTCAAGTGCTTAAAGTGGAAGCAGAAGCGATTAAAGCAGAGATAAATATAGCTTGATTCCGTAAGTTCTGGAGAAAACCTAGTCTGAGCGATGAAAAGAATCGGCATCAGAGTATGATTTTATTAATCTTAATACCTACTATTAATTAAGCAGACATTAACTTTAAAACCAGCTTGTCTGTAAATTAATTATGAAAAGTCGACAACTTAATGGGGCAAGATCAATATCGATTTTTCGGTCAGTTTAAATGGCGATTTTGGTGGCAGCTTTCGGTTTGAAATCAGGCATATAATTGATCAAAAAAAGCTCGTTACGACCCCCTTTAATTCACCGATGATGCTAATATAGTTTTTTAACCGGTGGAAATACTTTCAGAAGTTCTCGAGCTGCTTCTTTTGCACGCATATCACGCGCTTGCGGGGTTAAATGATTCAGAATTCTGGCACTGGCTTTACTTTCCCAGACGATTCTTTTCTTACCTGTCTGAATAAATTCAACAACAAACAACTCAAGTTTATAATCGTGCCAATATAAATCGTTACTACTTCTACCCCAACGACCCCGATACCCCATGGATGGCATTGGCCTGACCTCCTTGCGGTCCTCCGTTGATACATACAAGCGTAGAGTCAACGGCGCAGTTTGACGAGCTGAAGCAAGTACTATACCTTTTTCAAACAATACCGCTTTAATGGCTGAGCGAAATCGCTGCACAGATAGGCTTTCCGCTTGGCTGGCACCGACATCCCAAACATAGGTAGTGGATTCAGAAAACTTATAATTCGTATCAAAATCAGTTCTAACCTGAAAAGTGCTGCAGGCGGCTGTAAGAAACAGGCAGATAACAATCGCTATTCTGACAATAATTACTCTGCTCATGACTCATTTACTCCCTTTCTTTAGTGCATCGGTGAAAAATCCTGCAACATTTCGCCAATCAGCGCACAAATCTAAGTATAGAAAGGATAAAAGCTCTTAATCAAATAATCCAGCCGCTTAAACTAGTCTCTCAGGTTGATAATATTACCGTTTTTGGCCTATAAGTAGTTCGTTCAACGTAATTATATGCAAGCAAAGGCTTTTTTCTCCTAATCCAACCCACATAAGGGTTACCATGTTCACTAATTAGACGGATTAAACAGCAAGTAAAGGTTTCACTTTAACTTCATGCCGCTCACCCTATGAGAAAGCGAAATCATGATAATTATGCTCTGTTTACACTGCACCCTCTACTCCTTTATTACAGAACAAGTCATTTAGTCCATTGATCTATCAGTCTAAAATTGGCTCTATGTGCCAATAGCGGTCATTATGTGATTAATGGTATTGCTTCTTAACCTTCGGCTTAGACATCACTAATTTGTGGTTTTGTGATGCCTGCTTTGATGAGACAAGCAGGCATTATTCTTGTGTGATCAAGAGATAAAAACATCCGCAAAGTTGACGTTCGAAAGTACCTGCCTAAGAGGCTCAAATCAACAGTGAGATAAGGCATTAGCGGTGGAGTGAAATCAGTCTATTATAAGTGTCTGAACGCCATCAATATAGGTGCCAAAGTCACTATGCCACTACATAGTTTAGTTTGACAAATTTCAAATAGTGGACTTAAAATATAAAGTCTATATTTTTATAATGAAAACTTTATGGGCGTTCGACTCGTTTATTTCTTATTGTATATTCTTTTCACTTTCGCGTCTTTCTGTTCCGCTGAGAGTATTATTGTTGTTACTGAAGACTTTCCACCCTATAACTACCTTTCAAATGGACAGGCTGAGGGAATATCTTCAGAAATAGTAACGGCGGCTCTGAAAGAGTCAGGTATTACTACAAAAAGCTGGGATTTTTACCCTTGGCCAAGGTCCTATGCAATAGCCCTAGCTAAGAAAAATGTTCTAATTTATTCAATTGCCCGGGTTCCTGAGCGAGAAACCTTGTTCCAATGGGTGGGAACTATAGCTCCGTACAAAACGTCATTTTATATGTCAAGCAATCAATCATTCGTGGTAAATTCAATGACTGATGCAAAGAAGTTCACTGTTGGAGTATCTCGGGATGATGCAATAAAAATTTATCTCGAAGAGCATGGGTTTGATAAATTACATGTATCGAGACTTGATGTGCTAAATATAAGAATGTTGCTATCTGGGAAATTTCAGCTCATTGCTTACGATGAGGCATCATTTCAATACAGGTTGGAACAAACAGGGCTTGACCCCAATGCTTTTGAGCGGATATATCGCATTGCTGAGCTTACCGATGAGCTTTACATGGCCTTTAGCAAACAAACTAATAAGGCGACTGTCGAGAAGCTTCGGAATGGTTTGAGTGCTATTAAAGAGAAAGGGATCTATTCAGATATTCAGAGAAAATATGGTCTAAAAAATTAGGCTATTTAAAGTGTATTGCCTGCTCATAGATCTCATCTCCGATTGATTTAAAATTAACTAGATGGGAAGTCCACTTTGTAGGAAGTTTAGCGAAATAGAGATAAATCGTAGACTAGTTAGAATGCATATCTAAATATAGCTTTATGGTTTAATAATCAAGTAGGGGCTGAAAGATGAAGTTTCAAACCAGATACCTCCCTTTACTAAGCTTATCGCTTTAGATATTTCAAAAACGCTTTTAACAATGACCTAGCACATAATTTAAAATATGGAGTAGCTGAATGAACGTTTTCCGGTTAATGTATTCCACCATTTTATTATTGCTTATTTCCAATTATGTATATGGCAATGGCCCCGTTTATTATTCCATTCCAGCTATAAGCTGGGGTCCGTATTGGCTTATTTCTGACCAAAACATAAGTGGCATTCTCAGCGATGTCATGAAAGATCTAGACCGTCGGCTGCCCTATTCATTTTTGGCCTCACAACGTCTTCCTATCAAACGCGCAAAATTCAAATTTACACAAGGAGGCTCTGTTATCGAGTGCTGCGTCAATATCGCATGGCGAGAGCCAATAGATTCTGGAGGTACGACACTATGGACTGATAGTGTAATGGTTACAGAAGAAGTAATTATATTCCCTATAGGTCAAAGTTTTCCCGTGACCAGTGTTGCTGATCTCAAAGGGAAAACCGTAGCGACTATATTAGGTTATGGATACAGTGGCTATGATAAATTTATTCGTCACGACGTACAGAACAACATCGCGCAACTTAGACGACTTGTATCGGGCAAAAGTGATGCCGCAATAATAGATCGTTTCGAATTTCTTTACGTGCTAAATCATGAGCCAAAGGTGCAAGCCATAACAGATAAATTTGAATTGGGCCCTGTTATCGGGCAATCCACATTAAAAATGAGAATACACAGTACGCGCCCTGATTTACTAGCCCCAGTGAATCGAGTAATTAAAGAAATGAAAGTAGATGGTACTATAAAAAAAATTGTGAACAGCTATATCAATTAACTCTCTGGTTCGATCAAAGTTAATTCACAGCTCAACCTGCGATTAAACGGTGTCAGATCTGAATGGCACTTACTTAAGCTTTTAAGAGTGTCAATTTTTACCATCTCTGCTCGTGCCAGACAGTTGATTGTGCAAAAGTACCAATAGCTGACATCATGTGTCTAAATTTGTTGGTCCTTAAAAGTCGAACGACCAGTCTGATAAAGCTTAAAATTTATCGTCTTTTTAGGTACTTTATAGCAGACATGATGAATGCGGAGAAAAATCACTCATTTACTTATGTGGCTTTCGAGTGAGTATGACCTCACTGGTTGTAACGGTGCCTGTCCTGCCTTGCTCCGCTTCCAATGAAACCTGCATTTTCCTTGCTTTGGCCATCGCTTCAATTCCTTTTCAAACTCTACTGTATGAATTAACAGCACTCAAGCATCCTGCTTTCTGTTCTAAGAGTCAACAAATAAGGAAATTAAGATGGGTGTCTATGTAATGTAATTTATGACATGGATGTCTATGTAAGTTTGCCTTTTTTTAAAAATTAACTACGAAGTTGAAGTAACAAGTTTTATACTTAACTTAGTACATAATTTAAACAGTTTTTACAATGCAAACTGGTTTTTTTCAAAGTTAAACTAACTTAATTGAAGGAGACTAAAATGAATAATAATTTACGCATAGCAACAAGTTTATTGTTCTTAACAGGATGTGGTGGCAGTGAATACACAGCGATTCAGGATGCATTAATTACTATGTCTGCTGATGGTACCGGCTCTTTTTATGAGTGTTTTGACGCGGAATATAATGAGACGGTTGCTATAGCCGAAGATGCTTATCAAAAAGGCGAATGTTTCATGACTTTGGCTCGGGGAACTACAAGCCTAGACCAAAGCAGCTTCAACGAGTCTGAAGTGGGGGCAAATCAACATACTGTTTTACAATATGCTGACAGCTGGTATTCCATAGCAGCAAGAATTGGGCATCCGATAGCAAATCTTCGTATGGATCATAACCAATGGGCTTTGTATGCAATTGAGGACAGGCACTTAACAAATGAAAAGGCAACTTACGAACTATTAGCCTCTGAAAAAAAATTCAGCTTCCTCGATGCCGATCACAACGGGTTATTAACGTTACAGGAAGTCTTTGCTGATCAGGAATTAGCACAAACATTCTCGTCTTCTGATTTTGATGAAGATGGAAAAATCAGCATAGAAGAGTTTATTATCTACTCAGGCGAAGCGACTGCTGCCGGTAATGAGGAATCACTCCCATATCAACTTGAATAATTTTTACTATAAGTCATGCTTAGCTTTCCCCGTTGTTCGTAGGTACTCAATAGCTGTACGCTGTACAAAATTATATAAAAGTAAAATATCACCCTCTATTAGATGAAGTAAACATTAGTAAATTCAAAAAAACGTAGGGCTCCACTTTGGAGCTAGCCACTAGACCTCTTTCTTTTAGTTTGCGAAGAAGGTACTTCTCATCTCGATAACCCCCGCTACGGCAGTTTTACCCACAACAGAAATCACCAGCCTACCTAACAATTTTTATCAGCTATTTACCTCAGTTGTTGGCTCCAGAGCAACTGTTAAAAAAACCTAATCTATCAAGGCTTAGGGTCTCAAATGTACCAATAGCTGACATCAACTGATTAAGTTCAAGTGGATTTACAGTCGACTTAGTTGACCGAAATCACATAAAAAATATCTTCTGGTTAAGCGCAGATAGCAGACATGAGGTATGCGACGAAATATTATTCTTAGGTCTAGCTCTCAAACGAGTATCCCTCCATTGGTACTATCAACTGCCGGAGGGGCTCTAGTAACGTGAGTTATTAGCTGCTAACGAATCAAGTTAGCGCCTTAAACTACTTATAAGATTTAAAAATCTCTGAATAATTATGTGAGTTCACTGTCTCACCAGTTTCTATGTAGTACTTCAAGCCAAAAAGGTGCTGAACGAGACCTTTCCCTAATTGACCTCTCATCAAATATTTCATAAACCCTGGAGAAAATGAAACAAAAGAAGTCATCTTTACTTCCGTCACTTCGTCGCCAGTCATATTTCCAATGGAAGTCAGCTCATACGTGGCAGACATTCCTTTTATAAATGGGAGGCTATGTTTTGTCACGACAACGGTAAAGTGATTGTTTTCATCCATTTCAGTTATCTTTTCATCGAGAGATAACTTGTCATTAAACTGGCAATGCCTTTCACAATTCAATTCGCCTCTTGTTGCATTGTGCATATAGCTTGAGGTTACCATTCCTGGATTATGTACATGTATATCACCATACTGAGCAAATAGAACCTCCCATGTTTTTTCTTTTGTCGCATTAATTACTTCTCTAAATTCTGACTTGTTCATTTTATATTTACCTCTTAAAACACGGGCACATAACGCCCGCATCAATCGCTAATTTTTGCGTCGTTATGACTGCGCCTATCTAATCATTTTAATTAGAAAAAGCTATTTCATTCCTATCTAAAGCTCTCACATACGCAGAAAAACGAGGCCCTCGTTAATTTGGCTCGCCCTCACAGCAGCCACCGAACTCAATAGTCTTTTTATGTGTTCTTTTTACTTCGTCGGTAGACCCAACACCAAAACCAAACATGGTTCCATTTTCATTAGTCTCAGGTTCCTTATTAAAGGATATAGGTACTGCAAATGCAGAATCTATATCTTCACCCTGTCAGAATGTCATTCTTTCCGTTGATAAAACTTGACTAAGTTCTGTTTGTTCGAAAAGTGAATCATAAAATTCAGTCGAAGCCTTCAAGTTGTTTGTTCCAATAACGTAATAGCTCATTTTCATAATTTAATACCTCCTACTGAAAGGCAGGCAGATTATATATTCACGCTACTGACAGCATTATGTCAGTAGCGTTATGATAATTGGGGTAAGAGTCAATTTTTATGGAGCAAGATCTTTGCGCCATTAGCTGGCATTATGTGTTTAATTTATTGCGCATTAAATTCTTAATTTGCCGTCATTGATTGATGAATATTGGATGACGGTTTGGTTTCGGATAACGGACATTAAAAATAGATCTGTCACCTTTTTTCGCTAGTAATCAGCATGATATATCTCCATGAGCGAGAGCAAATAACCGATTAAACCTTGCCATTCTTAGCTTGATTGAAGCCATTGCGATGTACGTACAACAGCCTAGACCGAAGGTGTGGTAGGCATTATCATGGTCAGCTCTGCTTTTCTTGCTTAAACTTTCATGCTCGGCGCCTCTTAGTGGATGCATTTCCATTGAGAGGCGGTGTTCATCAGCACAAAATAAGAGCTTTCTATGAAACGAATATTAATGCTTGTTGCAAATGGAGTTGAACCCCTAGAAATGGCTGCTTTCACCGATGTCATGGGCTGGGCCACTTTGTTCGGCAAAGAAAAAATTGAGTTAATTGATGTTGGATTAAAACCTAAGATCAAGACAACCTTTGGTTTACAACTTATGCCCAACACATTACTTAATGATGTGAACCTCGATGACTTTGACGCTCTAGCAATTCCAGGAGGGTTCGAACCTTCAGGATTTTACGATGAGGCACTAAGCAAACCATTTTTAGATGTTATTCGTCATTTTTCAAAGCACAAAAAAATCATTGCCAGCGTATGTGTCTCATCAATATGCCTTGGAGAGGCTGGCGTACTTAAGGGCAAAAATGCAACCACTTATCACCTGGTTGGTGGGAAGCGAAAGCAACAATTAGAAAACACCGGTGCCTATTTTGTAGACCAACCGGTGGTATTAGACGGTAATTTTATTACCTCGACAGGCCCTGGCACGGCTTTAGGGGTTGCGTTTCTATTACTGGAGCGCCTGACAGACAGAGAAAATGCTGAAAATTTACGTTTAAGAATGCGTATGCCAACGCCGAGTCAAGAATGGTATACCTGCACCCAAGTGTAGCTCTAAACAAAGTCTAACCCGTTATTATGGATGGGTTAGACAATTCATTTCACTTAAACTCTCTCATTAAAAATGCAATAAAACATCTAACTTTTTCGACAAATACCGACGAGCGGATAGATGGCAAACAAACCAAATTCTAGTATTTTATAACCTCGAAGAATTTCCTACTCAATAATAAAACGAGGAATCATACCAATTCCTCCTCCCACTATTGCAATCTCCTTAACGGCTCTTTGTTAAAAAATATTCAGAGCTATTTACGTCATTTTACTTCTCACGTCTTTAAAATTATAAATTTTGAGTAGTATAGTATTTTCATTGCTCTATTGGTGCCATCACCTTAAATAAACTTGATCTTAATTGGCATTTTCACGCCCCACCCAAGTGAATATTGTATAACCTTATATCTGGTTTATTCAGTAGAGTTATCAAACTCAAAGTTGTAATTTCTTCTAATCACAAGTTCTAAATATTCGATATATGGGAGTACTGACTGTAAGGACTCAAACATTTTTTCAAAATGGGTAGTCGGGCTACGATGTATTATTGGACTTTTCGCAATAAAAACTTGATTCTCAACGCCATGAAATGGTGAACACGCAACAACCAATGGGGTGTCATGTTTAACCGAATAGGATTCTGATGGATTTGGATGATAAAACGCATCTAATCTGCCTGCCTCAAGCATTTTAAAGCTTCGACTAAGATAATTAAAACCTGGTATTGAAATCAACTCTGCCCCAGACCGAGTAAGGGTTTCTAAGTGAGCTAAACCGTCCATATAGCCAACGCGCAAATTAAATAATTTCCTTTTAGCACTCAACATAGGAATGTAGTTTTCTTTATGAAAGCAAAGTCCTGGTACTTCGGTAAACAATGCCTGTAGATATCGAAGTTGTAGATCCTTGGGATTGATGATTGGCATCAGAAAATCAATATTACTAGCACCAATTTCAATCAAACCTCTCTTATAAGGCAGTAATTTGAAGCTTAGTCTAATACCCTTTTTTTTTCCAGCCTGCCTAACGTAATCGACTAAGCTACCTACTGGTTCGCCATTTTTGTTTATTACATGAGGAGGATATTCAACAAAACCAATTTGAATGGCTTCCGCTCGTATGAAGAGGGAAAATGTGAAGAAGACAATGAAAATATAATATTTAATCATTACAATGACCTAGGTATACTTGTTATGCAAGCGTAAAGCCCACTTTCGTTAAGTGAGAGCGAGGCATCCATGCCCTAAATATTCTTATAGTTCGTTAAAAAAATCCAAATATGACTCTTTTTCCATCATGCTGTTAAAAGCACCTTCTAAAAGAGCTCTCTTTTCATTGTTTAGTTGTGGGCTGACTGCAACATAGGTATTGGAACTTAAACCATGAAAATAGGAACAAGCAACCTTCTTGGAAATAGGATTATTCCTGTGATAAAGAAAAATTGGATTAGGATGGTAAAAAGCGTCATATCGATCGACTGCCAACATTTTAATACCTCGCTCAAGCGCAAATTTACCCTTAAGTGGAACAAGCTTTGCCCCTGAGTTTTTCAATGTTTTTACGATATCTACGCCATCAACATGCCCTATTTTCATCCCCTCAAATCGGTGCGTGGCACTTAAAAATGGTAAGAAATTCTGTTTTTGAAAACATAAACCGGGTACGAGTTTAAATAAAGGTTTTGTGAACGTTAATACCCCTTTAGTTGGTGCTTGAATAGGCAATAAGATGTCCAGATCACCATCTTCTAACTGCTTCAGTGAACGATTTACAGGTGAAGCTGATAGTTTTACTTTGTGCCCTTGGCTTGTAATGATTTTTTGAACATAATCAATAATCCTACCTTCGGGTACTCCTTTTTTAAGCGCAGCGTGTGGGGGGTGTTCGATGATCCCAACGTGGTACTCGTAAGCTGATACATTGAGCGATAATAGATAAAGGGTAATCATTAAAATTCGTTTGAACATGCTAATTTCTCCGTAAAAAGTAAGGTAACGTTATTTCAAGATACTGATACTAATGCCGCCACCCAATTCGCCGAGCGACTGGCCTTCCATTGGAAAACCCGCAATGTCATTTGTGGTCCACTCAGCCTCTGGTTTATTTTTATTTAGTATGTTTTCTGCGACTACACCATGGCAGCCCAAGCACATTTTACTGTGATACAACGGGGTCATATACCTAAACGCAGGCTTGTCGTAGAGCTCAGCCGAAGCATCAAAATATGCTGTATTTTTGTCCCACTCCTCATCTAGAAATTTCGAAATAGTATTCACTTCCCAAACATCGGGTGCATTAAACTGGTTTCTTAATAGGTCTGGTGACGCTGTGAACTTAATTTTAATACCTAATCCAAGGTTGGAAAATTTGTGTGACAGTTGCGAGGCGTAGGTTGCAGGGATTAGCCCTTTGAACTTAATGTCGACATCAGAAATTAAAGTACGATTTTCATCCATTACTTCAATCATAGATGCGACTAATTGTTCTTTAAAAAAATGATCAATTTGTGGGAATGGTTCTTTGAACTTAGCTTGGTATGCAGCTTTTACTTGCTTCATATAATTATCACCAAATAAATTTGTCTTGTCGCTAGTTGTTGAATTAATGACAGGAAGGTTTTTAAAAATCACCACCTGAGCAGACTTGAACATTCTTGACATTTCAATCAGTAGTTGTTGGGTTACCGCATCTGATTCACTGGTATATTTATACCTCGGCTCAGACCATGCAGTATTAACACTCATTAATATGAGTAAAAGTGAGATGAACTTGAATGTTTTCATATTGAATACCTCGTATTACTGTTATGAATTGTCCCTTTGACTTTGGAGCCAAGGGTATTTTTTAGTTAACGTGCGGCCGTACTCCTACAGCCGCACAAGCACAGGGTCAGTTCGCCACCAAGGGAGTGCTGCCAACTTTCCGGTTAAGGAAGTCGCGCATCAAGTCGGCTATCTCTTGGCCATGCGTTTCCAAAGCGAAGTGCCCTGTATCGATCAAGTGGTATTCGAGGTCTTTCAGATCCCGTTTGTATGGTTCAGCCCCCGCCGCAGGAAAGATCTCATCGTTCTTTCCCCACACAATCAATGTCGGCGGCTGATTGTTACGAAGATACTGTTGCCAAGCGGGATATAGTGGTGGGTTTGACCCATAGCTGTAAAACATCTGTAGTTGGATTTCCTGATTGCCTTCACGGTCCAGGAGCGGTTGAACGTGTCCCCAGGTATCCGGGCTAACCGCTTCGATGTTTGATACACCGTTAGTGTACTGCCACTTTGTAGCTCCGAGCGTTGTTAAAAACCTCAGTGCATCGTCGTTTGACATTTCAGGCTGCTTATAAGCTGCTTTAATATTCTTCCACCAGTCGTTTTCAAGGCCTTTGTTGATAGACTTCCGATCTTTCCAGTACGCCTGAATCGGCTCCCAGAAGTTATTATCAATGCCTTCTCTATACGCATTGCCATTTTGCACGATCAAGGTCTGGATTCGGTCGGGCTGAGCGGTAGCGATACGGAAACCGACAGGTGCGCCATAATCCATTAGATACATACTAAACTTTCCTAGGCCTACCTTATCGACGAACTTGCCCATGAGTCTCGCAACGTTGTCGAACGAGTAATCAAATTCATTGACAGCTGGCATAGAACTAAAACCATAGCCAGGGTAGTCCGGTGCCACGAGATGATACCGGTCGGCTAGTTCAGGAATAAGATCTCGGAACATATGTGATGACGTTGGAAACCCATGTAACAACAAAATCGTTGGGTTTTTGGGGTCGCCGGCTTCACGATAGAAGATATCGACTCCCTCTATCGTGACCGTCAGATAACTGACGTTGGGCACATTCTCGGCGTACGCTGTAGATTGAAATCCGACTACCATCAGTAAGGCAAAGAACATCCATAATGCTGTCTTGTTGATATTTAATGTACTCATCTTCATTCTCCTGGGTTGATTTGAGCTAAGTAAATTGGAAGCCGTGTTAAGCATTAATACATATTTCATAGTCTCTCCATGTCGTTGGTTAGTTAGAAGTCAGAACTTCGCTCGCTGATAGGTATCGGAATATCGCTGACACTTATGTCGCATCGAGTCATGTACCCGTCTGCATTGAATTCCCAGTGTTCGTTACTGTGGCTTCGATACCATTGGCCACTTTCAAAGTGCTGCCATTCGTACTCACAGCGCACTGAGATTCGATTATCGGTATAGGCCCATAGTTCTTTCGCCAGTCGGTAGTGCAACTCGACCGCCCATTTACGTTTGAGGAGGAATTTGATCGCGGCTTGTCCCTGAAATAACTCTTCCCGACTACGCCAGACGCAATCCGGCGAAGATGCTTGAACAACTTCCTCTGGGTTTCGTGTGTTCAATGCATCCTCAGCGGCCTGTGTTTTAGCCCGTGCCGATTCATATGTAAAAGGTGGTAATGGTGGTCGTTGCATATCTATATTTTCTCCCTTGGGATGAATGAGTAAATCTAAGCAAAACATTAAATCATCTAGGTCTATATACTGTTTTAGCCCTATATAGACGGGTTGACAAACGAAATTTTCTAGCCCAGACTTAGAAAAACTAAGGCTTATTTATGTCTCGTCGTATCTATCCACTAAACGCATTGCGTGTATACGAAGCATCTGCCCGGCACTTGAGCTTCGTTAAAGCATCCGAAGAGTTGTCAGTAACACCGGCGGCTATTAGTCACCAGGTAAAAAATTTAGAAGAGTATCTGGGACTGCAACTGTTCCGACGCCAGTCGCGAGGTTTATTGCTAACTGAATCCGGACAGCTACTGTTGACCGAGTTACGCGAGGTGTTCTTGCACCTAGATAAAGCAATGGAGCAAGTAATTAAAAGTGGCACACCCAAAACAATCACCTTAAGCGTTGCGCCAACATTTGCTGTCATGTGGCTGATCCCACGGTTACAGAAGTTTTATGTACTACACCCAGGTATAGATGTACGACTATCAACCAGCCTGGAGTTGGTCGATTTTCAGCATGATGACTTTGACGCGGTGATACGACTGGGAAACGGCCAATGGTTTGGCCTAGAAACAACCAAGCTTTTCGACGAAACAGTTACCCCTATGTGCAGCCCGCGACTGCTTGAGGGTCCGAATGCGCTAAAGAGCCCTGACGATCTCCGCAAACACGTACTAATACATAATCATTCTATGGATCACGACTCTCGAGCACCTACCTGGGATACGTGGCTAAATGCAGCTGGCGCCAGCCAAGTGGATGCTTCGCGAGGCGCACACTTCAGCCTGCCAGACCACGGATTGCAGGCGAGTATCGATGGTACGGGAGTCGTGCTGGGCTGGAGATCTCTCGCAGCATCAGACCTTGCAGCTGGCCGCATTGTAGAACCGTTCGATCTTGTTTTACCACTTGGATCAAGCTTCTATCTTGCCTATCCGGAAGCGCACGGGCTGAGGCCAAATATCGCAGTCTTTCGCGACTGGCTCTTGCAGGAGATCCTCGAAGATTAGGACCGAATGGCTTTTCATGATCTATCAAAGACTTTAACTATAGTTTTGCCTTCTTCGTTATTTCAAATTGAACGGGTCGTTTTGTTTTCTGCTGAATAACTTGAGCCTTGGATAGCATTCCTTCTCCGCGAGAAATATCCCAGAATGTCAATTTAAGCAAGTCACATACTCTCAGCTTGGCATCCAATGCTAAGTTAAAAAGAACTAGGTCACGGATGTTATTCTGCATTTCCAAGCGAACTCTAATCGACCAGACCTGTTCTGGTTTTAATAAAAGCTTTTGGCCAATGAGTTTGTTTTTGTTCAATGGAGTTTTGGGGGGATGTTGAACTTTCATAATAATGCTCCTTCAGATGTAAAGGACCATTAAGTCTGCGCCAGCAATGATCAAATTGATAAAAGAAGGCAGTTTTGAGAGGTTCTTTAGTGGCATGAGCCGCTTAATATAAGCGGCCTTATAGCACAAAGGTAGATATTTAAAGAATAATAAATTAATCACCCTTTGTACGCGCTTGTTACATTCGAGCCGGACCAAGTATAGACTCCAGCCTGTGCAGGAACCACAGGCTGGATACTTTCAAGTGACCTTACCTCTAAATTTATAAAATTATTAAACCCAAGTCAGTTTTGACGTTCCTACCGTTAACTTATTAAACCAATAATTAGCCATCCACCACATATACTTCATCGGTTGGCTCTGACAGCGCTCGTCATTTAATAATCGTTTTGCGATAGCTAAGCGCCCTAGCCTGATATTTAGCGATGCAACATGTAAGAGGTGCGAGGCTGAATATTTATTCATATTCTCACGCATATTTGGACTAAGTGCTTCATTTTTAGTTTGTTCATAAACATATTTGCTAAAGCTGCATTCTTCTTGAGGCACAATTCGCTGACAAGCCCGATTGGAAGAGTCTAGATGGTAAAACGATAATACACTCGGGCTGTATGCGATATGGCCGTTCAATGCGGCGCGCACAAACAAGTCTTGGTCTTCGCCCATCGTGACCCCTTCTGGAAACCCATGAAGTTGATTGAAGAAATTTCGTTTAATACAAAAACTAGACATCATAAACGGCAAATCGCCCCGCGCACTGACTTCAAAATAGTTGTCTAGCAAGCCTGAACGGTGCATTCGTTTAGTGAAGCGAATTTTCGGATTATGATACAGGCCATTGCCTAAAATAAATTGATAACACGTTGCATAGCAGTGTGCTTCAGGAAATGCGGTATACATGTTTGCAATTTCAGCCAAGAAGTGTGGCTCCCAAGTATCGTCGGCATCAATAAACGCAATAATTTCACCTTTAGCAGCTTTTACCCCTTGATTACGGGCTCTCGATACTCCTTCATTCACTTGGCGGATTAGATTTATCTGCTCCCCTCGATGTTTTTCAATTAAATTCGGGCTACCGTCTGTCGAGCCATCGTCAACAATAATGAGTTCATAATCAGTAAACGTTTGTGCGAGTACTGAGTCAACCGTTCTTAGGATGTGATCCAATTTGTTATAGAGTGGAATAACAACTGAAATCATAGGGTTTCTTTTTGCTTTCATAACAATGTCTCCAATTTTCCATTGATAAATTAATCGCATGGCTCACACTTAATTTACACGATTCAAAGCCATCGGATAGTCCTAGGCAAACTTCATTCGCTACTGCTTTTGGGTCAAAACTTTTGCTATCAAAACTATAGCGTTTAGGTAAACCTACCTGCTTACTCCATTGCTCACATTTGGTGTGATAATTAAGGCTAATAAGGGGCGTATGCGTTAAATAGCTAAAAACAGAGGCATGTAAACGCATACAAATGGCCAGTTTAAAGGTCGCCATTCGCTGTAGTACCCGAAAAGGGTTGGTGTCATATTCAACAAAAGTGAACATTGTTTTTGACGAAAGTAATGAAGCTACTTCTTTATGAATTTGGTGGTCACCTAAGCCTGGGTGGCCATTAAAACTAACAAACACAATAGGTTCATCGGTTAAAAGATATTGGGTGTCTAATATATTGGCGATATTTTTTAAGCGTTGACGCTCTGTTTGATAGTCACCTGAAAGGCGTTCATTGGGGCACAAACAAACAGCGATTCCTTTTCTTTTAACCGGCACGATATCAAACCCTTCAATTTTCAATAGCTGTGGTGCCAGATCAAAAGTTAAAACCACATTTGAATGAGGCGCGATCGATTGTGCGATGTCATAACTTGCAGCGTCACGCACACCTACGAATTCACAAGCATTTAAAAATCGTTTACAAGATTGTTCGGCACGGGTGTCAGTAAAGGGCCCAATGCCAACACCAAGCGCCAAATGATTTCGTCCTCTGCTGAGCTTCATTAAATCACGCTTTAAGTTTATATCTCTGGCGTTATGCAGCACTGACCCTCCACCAAAAATGATGCGATTTGAATCGATTGCTTTGAGATAGCTCTTAAATCTGTTTTGACCAGGAAAGTGTTGCTGTGCGCTTAATGTGCCTGGAAGACGTGCACCACTGTAAAGTTTTTGCGATAGCGGTGACGTAACAGATAGCTGGTCAGAACCGAGAAAATGTTTTGCCCCCCATGCTGTCGCATTCATTAAGGCGTCATCACCGGTATTTTGCATACCGTAATAGCCAACCAATAAAGATTTTTTCATGCAGCTACTCCTTTCAAGGGCTGATCAAACAAGCCTGATTTAAGCGGGTTAAGTACCATGCCTAACCAAAGCAAGGCTGGCCAAAATAGGTAAGCGAGAATTTCAAGATTTTCGAAAAAACTGTAACCAATCAGCACTAATAAAATAAGCAAAGCGGGTTGAGAATTATTGGAGTGAATTGAGGTAATTACTAGGTAGAATAAAGTGGTGATCATCGGTACGGCTAAAGCCAAAAAACCCACCCCCCCTTTTACAAACAATAAACCATACCAACTGTGATGTGATCCGATAGGCATATATTCAACCATTTTTGGGCCACGCTCTACGATCCCATGCCCCCAGATAGGTGCTTCTGACTCCCAGCGTTGTAGTGCAATGGTAGCTAAAGTTGAACGAACTCTAGTTGATCCTGGACGGCTATCTTTTACATCTTGCTGAGCTTGATTGACGGTTTCAATAACAGGGACGCTCACAATAAATAAACCGCTTATAAATATACCAGCGGCCATAACCAAGATAGGTTTTTTTAATGCTCTGAAAACAAACGCTGAAGGTAAAAGTACTAAGAAAATAGCCCATCCTGTACGAGACTGGCTAAATAAGCACATAACCAAAGCACCAAGTAGACCTGATCGACGCCAAAATTTATTCTTTTCTTGTGAACAAATAATAAGTAACAAACAACTTAATAAACCCGCAGCAGGTGCCCATGGCGTAAAAAATGACCATCTTGCTCTTCCGCTTTCAGGATTTAGCCCAAATAAGTTGACCTCAAATGCACTTATCGGTCCTCCTATAATACTTAAAGGTGATACATATAAGTGTCCATTAAATCCAATCAGCACAAATAACATACCTATACCTACAAATAGAACAGACTGTGAAGCTAGTAAGCAACAAGCACGCGTAACCAATTGAGGCCGTATGTAGACTGTTGCTCCCATTAAAGGAAATAACGCCAACAGAGCCCACCCCTTTACCCATCCAATGCTTGATTTAACAATTTGCGCTGTCGATAAACCAAAATCAATATGCCCCACAATGAGGGCGACTAGCATGAACCCCATTCCAACTACCCATACCCATACCATCACGGGAATACACGAAAGCGTATGCATTTTACCGTCGACAAACCAACGTATTAACATCACTAGAAATAATACCCAGCCTAGAAGCGCTCCAACGATGTATAGCGTTCCAGACAGGTAAAATACATATGAAAATACTAGACTTATCCAAACTAGTTTCTCTTCTGTATTTATAGGGTTAATAGCAACTATCGACATATAAGTCCTGCAATATAAAAAGTATTCATAAGGTAGGATTGCAGTTGTTGTGCCATAAAAAAACAAACACATAACTATTTGTTTTTATTGGAAATAATAATTAAATCTAAATTTAAAAGAGTATGATTTGCAAAGTGAGAAGCGTTGTTAAACGCAAAATGAGAATAATTAAAGTCTTGTTCTAGGCGTGGACATGCTTTTACTTTTCTGCCAATAACTTTTTAAGAAAATAAGCACGTTGCCATACAATTAACAGTGCAGCGCTAATGAACAAATAACCCGCAATCAATGCTAGAAATGCTACTTTCGAATTAGGGCTTTTTTGTAGCATTGGTTCGTCGGGTGCTGTCAGCAATTGTAAAATAGGATACGATGCAAATACATCAGATTTTCCTGATTCAAGCCTTGCTGCGGCAGATGTAAATACGGCTTGTGCAAGACCATGCTCCCGCTCTAATCGTTCTAACTCCTTAGACTCACGTGCATAAACTCGCAATTTATCATCTAAGCGCTGCTCTGAATTTTCGAGTTCATTAATTCGCGCATCATGACCTTGTACTTGCGCATAACTATTCATTAATTCGCCAAAAAGGCGCGCTCTATCAGGGCTGGCTTCTAAATTAACAGTATGTAGTGATTTTGCAGTCACATCGCCCAATACAGAACTGCTACGCTTAAAAGCAGCTTCGCGAGCGTTGTCTAAACGTTTCTGACTTGCTTTAACTTTAGGGTGATTATGCCCCCACATCGAACGAAACTCACTGTACTCCTGTGAGCTAGCATCTAATTCTTTAAGATGACCACGGAACTGGGTATCTGTTTGAAGGGCAAATGCCTTCCCCGCCAAAGAAGGCGATACTCCTAGATCAAAACCTAGTTGTTGAACAAAGTTGTTCGTTTGTTTCATTTGCGCTTTAGCAAACAAAACCTTAGATTTAATATTAGAAAGCCTACTCATAAGCTCTACAACCTGCTGTTTGTCTACAAGTAAAGAGCGTTGTTGAAAATCAATCAGTGCATTTCGGGTTGTATTTAATCTTACACGATATTGGTCTAAAACCTTAGAAATACTACGATCACGACGAAGCGCTTCATCTGCTCTCAGCATATCTATATGTGTCTGCAAGGCTTTAAATAAAGCCCATGCTTTTTCTTTTGCTAGCTTCCCGCTTACGGCAGTAATATCTACATCGATAATACTCGTTTGTTCAGTTAACTTAACTTTAGGTAGACCAAATAATTCAACATCCATAAAAAGTTCTTTTGAAGCATTCGCAATCACTTCTCTGCTTTTAAGCATTTCTTTATAATTTACGCGTGGATTGAAGCTTGCACCTGCAAAAGGTGATTTAGTTTGAGACTTAGCTTGCCCAACTTCATCTATTTGAAAACTGCTACTAGATCCAGATCCAGGAAGAACAAGCGCCATATTACTTCTGAAAACAGGCTCTCTACTGAGATAAACAATGACGAGTAAAGTTACAATTAAGTAGGATATCCCACCCATAACTAAATAGGGGCTACGAATAAAATCTAACCGTTTTGCACGTCTTATGTCCGCAGGGTTTGGTAACTTGAGCTGTTTATGAAGTTCAACCATATATTAGTTCCAACACTAAATGTAAATTTTAATCACTATTGCTACATTAGTAATTTTCACTTGCCCTACAGCAATTTAAAGGGACTAATAATATCTTTCATGAAGTTAGCAATATCACGAATATTTGTAACATCTGAGTCGTAACATGCGACAGCATCGTTGGGCATCAAATAAGGGTTCTGCAGTTGATCATGTGCTTGGCGCATAAGATCTTCTACCGAACGTTCTATTACTTGATACTGACCCGTAACAGGGTTTGTACTAGCCAATAGAACTTTACGAGGAGCATTAGTCCAAGCCTTACCACCGATACAGTTAGCTGAGACGGCTGCCTGTAAAAGTCGAGCACCATAAGGTAAGTTAGTACTATGCCTCCCTATTGCAGCACTAGAATTGGAAAGAGCAGAGTCGATCAGATTAGACATAAAGACTCGAAAGCCTTTTGGTGTAATTTGACTCGGTCTAACTAAGTTTTTTTGAAAACAACCTGTCGTTGGGACAATAACTTTATCACCAGAAACAAGCGGAATATCATTAACGTGCTTACCTGAAAAAACGCCCCCCATATCTACCTCTACCTGCCAACCATTTCTTACTAGAATAATTTGATCAACTTTGGCATCTGGACGAACTCCAGATGCTGAGCGTAAAGCTTCCGACAGAAACCGCGTGCTACTGTAATCGCCAAATGCGGCCATTTTTTCATTTATATGGCGTTCTTTATACTTTTGATTTATACGCTGGCGTCCTGGTTGGAAAACAGCTCCAGTAACCAAAACATCAATTTCGGCCCATTCAAGTACTTGTACGTTGGTAGAAATAGTTGCGGGTTGAAACATTTCTGCTTTTACCAAGGCTAGTTCAATTTTTTGAGCAGCTTCATACACATTTAAGCCTAACAAATTCAACCCTTTTAAATATGGTAGGTTAATCGACCCGTTGGGGTTTAAAATGTAGCTGCCGTTAAAGCCGTCCCCATTTTCGATTAGCAATTCAATCATATCGCCAGGACTTAATGTTAAATCACCATTAAACATCCGTAGCCTTAAATTTGAATCATTCAATGGCTTAGCATTTGAATTAATTACTTGATCAACACGATAGTGCGCGGGTGAATATCTATATTGTGAATTTTGGCAATCTACGTCTGAAGCATAAAGAGACATAACAGGTTGCTCATGAAGTACGGACTCCCCTTGTTCATTTACAGTCCCATATAATTTACCACTTGGATTCTCTGGTGTTTTTAAAGCATGATGCTGAGTGCACGCCACTAAAAAAACACACTGTATAAACAAAATTGTGTTAATGAGATATTTCATACTTCCCTCACATACTTCAATTGCAGTATCGAATTTATGTTTTAATTGAAAATATTAATAGGCACCTTTACCAAACATAACAACCGGTACTGTGGCCAATAAAATTCGAAGGTCACTCAATACACTCTGCTTTTCAACATAGCTAACATCTAAATTAATTTGTTCTTCAAAACTAGTATCAGCACGCCCTGAAACCTGCCATAAACCGGTTAAGCCAGGTGTAGTATTGAACCGTTTACGAGCAACCATAGAATATTGGTCGCTTTCTTGCGTTAGCGCAGGTCGCGGACCAACTAACAACATGTCTCCGATCACTACATTAATTAGTTGTGGCAGTTCATCAATTGAGTATTTGCGTATATATTTTCCAATGTTAGTCACGCGGGGATCATTATAAAACTTGTTACAGACACCGTTTCTATCGCTTTTGAATTCGCTTGTATCGACATATTTTGGATCTTGCAGTATGCGCATAGAACGAAACTTATAAAACTGGAATCTACGGCCGTTTTCACCGACCCTAGTTTGAGTAAAAATTGCTCTTCCCGGACTTTCACTTCGAATCAATACCGCAACTAAAATCAATAATGGACTAATTAACACCACACCAATTAAAGCTAAAGTTCTTTGGAAAATTGGACTTAAACCAGAATGGCCATCAGGTTTATTGCTATTATTTTTAAGGTCTTTATTTACACCTATATTTAAAAAGCTATTCTTTTGAATAAATTGTTTCATAACAAACACCCTCGATAAATTATTTAAGATTTAATAAAACAACGAATTAAGAACATTGGATTGCCAATAACGTATCGTTTAAACTTGCTTTTAGGTTCTTTAATTAAGCGCCAAACCCACTCCACGCCTAGCTCACGCATCCACATGGGCGCGCGAGAAATACGACCTGAATAAAAATCAAAAAGCCCGCCAACTGCAACAGCTGTATTAACGTTTAACTTCGACTTATTCTCTTGTAACCAATACTCTTGTATTGGAGAACCAAGGGCGACAAGTAAAATGTCTGTTTTAGCGGCATTTATCTTACAAATAACTTCTTGGCTATCTTGTTTATCAAAATAACCGTGATGAGTACCTGCAATACGCAAACCTGGGTATTTTTGCTGTAAATTAGCCGCAGTAATACTTGCAACATCAGGATCAGATCCCAGTAAATAAAGATTCTGGTTGTTAGATCTAGCACGTTCACAAAGCATCGGTAACATATCAGTACCATTTACATTCGCAAGCAATTGATCACCCTGCATTTGAGCAGCAAAACGCATACCTGATCCATCTGCAAACGCAAAATCGAAGTTATTAATTGTTGAGATCAGTGCATTGTTGTCACTTGCTAAATTAATAGAGTTAACATTTACAAAACATGCTGTTTGCGTGCATAAGTTAGATGATGGTGTGAGTATTTTTGTTACTGCGTTATCAAGCGATACATTGTCGATTCTTACACCAAAAATTCTAAATGATGCTTTGATATCCTGGATTTTATTTCTAAAAGTCAGGCTTGCTACCAAGGTTCGTACGAGTAGATTAAATTTTTCAAGTCTTGAAAATTTACTTTGAAGTAGCGTGTCTTCTTCGACATTACTAATTGATATACCAGTGAATTGATGCAAACCATAAAGGCTCACTAATCCTACCTTCATTTCATTGAAACATGTTAAGCATAAGTTACTGGTCACTTCTCGTGGTAAGCCGACCCAAGTCATCTCCCTTTTAACAATTAATAAAAGAATGAATACGTGACGAAATGTTCCATGATTAAAAGAATAGTAGTGGTATGAATTGCCTAATAAATCATTAGTAGTACAACGACTTAAAGGTGCTGATAGTTTCTCAAAAGAGATTAAAGTATTAAGAATATAAATTGGGGAGAATAAAATGATAATTAAAACAGCAAAAGTACACTCTACTCCATCCAAAAAAGAGGAAATATTAGCAGCTTTAGATTTAGTGATATTGAATAGCTGGGATATTTTCATAGTTTGCTCCAATTGATATTAACTAATTAGAGCAGTCTTTGTGCCAACCTCTATCTCACTGATATTTATAAGATAAAAACAATAATCGATTTCAATAAACATTGTATTTTTCAAATTAAGAATGCTATTTGCTAACTTTCTTATTTTGAGAAATTTCATGGGCTTCATATATATAGACAGCCAAATAATCAAATTGTATGTAATAAGTCAAAAAATCAAAGCTTAGTATTTCAGCGAATTTCAGATAAAAAAAAGCGACTTTATTCATCCTTTGAATAGAGCCGCTCAGCAACAAACATTAAATCACGCTATATGATAAATGCTTTAAACTTTAAACCTCTAAAGCAGGCTCTTCTGAAGCATCTGCTTTAGGCGCTTCAGGCTTAGGCATTAACTTCTCGCGAATCCTCGTTTCTATTTCTATTGCTATTTTAGGATTTTCACTCAAGTATTTCGCCGCGTTAGCTTTACCTTGGCCTATTTTATCGCCGTTATAGCTATACCATGCACCTGCTTTATCAACAAAACCTTCCTTCACGCCTAGGTCAACCACTTCACCTAGATGATAAATACCTTTACCGTATAAAATTTGGAACTCAGCTTGTTTGAAAGGTGGAGAGACTTTATTTTTAACAACCTTCACTCGCGTTTCATTACCGAGTATTTCATCACCTTGCTTTACAGCACCAATACGACGGATATCTAAACGCACTGACGCGTAGAATTTTAATGCGTTACCGCCAGTTGTTGTTTCTGGGTTACCGAACATTACGCCAATTTTCATTCGAATCTGGTTAATGAAAATAACTAAACAGTTAGCATTTTTAATGTTACCTGTCAGTTTACGTAATGCTTGTGACATCAAACGAGCTTGCAAGCCCATGTGACTATCACCCATATCACCTTCAATTTCTGCCTTCGGTGTAAGTGCCGCAACGGAGTCGACTACAATCACATCTACAGCATTTGAGCGTACTAGCATGTCGACAATTTCAAGCGCTTGTTCACCTGTATCAGGCTGTGACACAAGTAATTCATCTACATTTAAGCCTAGCTTTTCAGCATAAATTGGATCCAATGCATGCTCCGCATCAACAAAAGCACATACCTTTCCTTGCTTCTGAGCTTCAGCAATCGTTTGTAAGGTTAATGTTGTTTTACCTGAACTTTCAGGACCATAAATTTCAACAATACGTCCATAAGGGAGACCACCAATGCCTAAAGCAATATCTAAACCTAATGAACCTGTTGAGACAGAAGGGATTGCATCACGAGGTTGGTCACCTAGTTTCATCACAGCGCCTTTACCAAACTGTCGTTCAATTTGCGATAAAGCAGCACCTAGCGCCTTCTTTTTATTGTCATTCATCTATGCGTTCCCCTAAAGGTAAAATAATTAATTCGAGTGCTTTCCAAGTAATCTACTGGATCAGTACTGTATACATACTCAGTATTATGTGTAGATAATTCAGTTCTGTCCATATTTTTTTTGTTTTTTTATCACCTGTTATTAAATCCAACGATTAAAAAACTAGAATCTGAATCCGTTAGTTAAGCCATGTCATTGACTTCAAATGCTTTTTTGAAAAGCATTTGAATATTCACGACAACCTCACTTATTACCCTGTTACCTTTCGAACCAGTGCACGACTAATCATGCGTATTTTGGTATTTAAAGGTAAGCGCTTAAGATTTGTACCCACAATCCCTTTGGTAAAACGAGTTTGTTTACTGTAATCAATATTCACGTCCAGAATAACGGGTCGGCTATTTTTTGAGTGCTCCCATGCTTTATCTAAACTGCCGATAATATCAGCATCATTATTGATACGAATATATTCTGCGCCAGTCGCTTGTGCGACCCCTTCAAAACGCGTGCTTCCTAGCACCGTACAGGTTTTACGGTTATAAGGTACATTTTGAGCTTGTGCAATTTGAGACAACTCTCCATCATTAAAAACGGTAAAAATGGCACCTAAACCATTCTCACTTGCTGTAATGATTTCCATGCAGGTCATCAAAAAAGCACCATCGCCAATGATTGACACAACATCTTTATCTGGATGGGCTAACTTGGTCGCGATCGTAGCGGGAACCGCATACCCCATACAATTAAAATCAGTAGGTGAAATCATACTTCTAGGCGTATAGATAGGCATAAGCTCTGCGGTTAAGAAGGTATGATTACCATCGTCTACCACGACAAAACCATCATCCGGCAACTTAGCTCTCAAGACATCAAAGAACTTAAGCGGATTTACACGTCCTTTCGTGTCGTGTGCGAGCCATTCTGTTTTATATTCTTGCTTATCCTTTGCAATTTGAGCGCTCACCGTTTTTAAACGTGTGCTGACGTTAAAATTTTGCTTTTTAACTCTTTCCTCTAGCCTCTGTAATAAGCGTGGCGTGACATCGACAGAGTCGCCTTCTATCGCGACTTGGGCTGGGTAATTAGCGTTTAACGCTTCAGGATTAATATCAATATGTATGAGATCTGTCGGTACGCTGACACCAAAGCTACCGGTACCTATTTCGCCAAAACGCGTTCCAATCGCTAACATACAATCACAGGCTAAAAATGCATTTGTGGCGGCAGGTACCGCAGCAGGACCAAAGCTCATGCCGGTATGTAAGGGGTGATTAGCAGGGAATGCACTTAAGCCCTGAAGAGTTGTTGATACAGCCGCGCCGAGCAACTCTGCAATGCGCATTGTTTCCTTACTCACATCCACAGCCCCCCATCCTAAAAAGAGCCCAGGTGACTTTGCTTTGACCAACAAGTCAACAGCTTGCTCTAGCCTTTCATTTAAATTATGCATGGTTTGAGTTTTTTCAAACGATGATGAGAATGCTTCATAGCTGAGTATGGATTCTATTTCTCCGGTATAAAGTTGTATATTCACAGGTACTTCAACAAATACTGGGCCAGGCTCTCCGCTTATTGCCGTTTGATACGCCTTATAAATCACCTCTAATATTTCACTTTGTGATTGAACCTTATAAGTCGCTTTTGTGATTGGCGCCATCATCGCATGCTGATCCATTTCATGAAGCTGGTAAGTAAAATCGGAATCACTTCTTACACCTCCACTAATCACCAGCATTGGAATACCATCTAAAAAGGCTTCACCAATACCACTTGCAGCATGTGTGGCACCGGCAGCTGGAACAATCACCATCGTGCCGATAGTGTCACTCGTTCGGCTCATCGCATCGGCCATAAAAGCGCCACAGCCCTCATGCGTCACTAGCATGGGGGTAATCAAATCAGACTTATTAAGTTCATCATAAATTTCAGTGTTATGAACCCCAGGAATACCAAAAGTGTAACGCACCCCTATTTGCTCTAATGCATATTTAACTAGCCACGCACCTGTTTTTTTCACAATTTTTGCCTCTTGATAATGATATGTTTTTGCTATCTATATATTCCAACATATTCCAACAAAGCTGCTGAATAAATACTGAACTTTTAAATCGATAACCCTTTATGTAAATTTGCTATAAGGCTATAACTTACAGATAGATTTAGCTGCTGCTCTCGCTGTTAAAATACAAGCTGATAAAAATGTACCTTCAAGTGATTTAAACCCACTCGCGCCCCCCCCACCAAACCCTGCTGCTTCGCCTATTGCATATAAACCATCAATGGGGTCACCCCATAAATCCAACACTCTACTTTGTAGGTCTGTTTGAATTCCGCCAAGGCTTTTCCTTGAAATAAGCCGTAATTTTATGGCTATCAAAGGGCCTGAATCTTCATTAAGAATCGCCTTTGGTTTACACGTACGCAATTTATCCGAACGCCATGCTCGCGCATGCTGTATTCGTCGTAATTGATCATCATTCCACAAAGCAGGCCTTTTGCTTATCATTTCATCGTACTGTTCAACTTGAGTGCGCAAAGTGCCTAGCCTAATTTGATCGTCACCATTTAACTGATTCATCTTAGTCACAAGACTAGGTAAGTCATCAGCTACAATAAAATGATCACTTTCTTCTTGCATCTGTTTAATTAAGCGATGATTACCTAAAAGCGCTTCTTTCAAAAAAGAAAATAACTTTCTGTCTCGAATATTTATATTATGTTGAGAGCCTGATACAGCGAATTCTTTAATCGCAATTTTCCAGTTAAGCAATTGCCACGTATAGGGTTGATCTAATTCGGAAACACGACGACAAAGTTCTTTGGTATCAAACCCTGTTACCAATGGCTCCGGACCTATACGTTTGCCAGAATGATCTAACCACAAGGCATTTTTACACGGTATTAAACTCAAACCTTGTCCTTCAAATTCAGGTTTAGGGTGAGGTATACCGGCAGCATAGTTCCACATTTTATCGAGATGAGTGACCGCTACGCCCTGCTCACTTAATACATCATGTAATAAACCATCGGCGTATTTATGTGACCCGTTTAATATTTCAGTGGGCGGTTTCCCCCAAGGTTTATACCAATGATCTCTTACTTTTTTTAAATCACCCGCTATACCGCCCGTCGCGACAACAACATGGCTTGCATGAAATGTTTTCTGTTTAGCTGCATGTTCGTCAAACACTTGGCAGCCGGCAATACAGCCGTTGGTTTTTAGAAAATCACTCACTTTATGTTCATAGAGTATTTCAAGTTTACGGTTATTTTTATGTGTTTTTAAAAGTGAAATAAAGCGTTCAACTAAACGATAACCTGTTCCCCAAAGAATATGATACCGGGGCAAACTATTACCTTCTCCATGCTGACCGCGTTCAACCCAGTTAACCGCTGGAAGAAACTTCAAATCATGCTCAACCAACCACTCGTAAACATCCTTTAAACAATGATCTACGTAATACTTAGCCCACTTCATTGGCCAATAATCATGTTCATTAAAATTTGCAAAAGAGCACCAATCTTTTAAAGCAATTGTAGGACTATCCTTAATTCCCATTTTTCGCTGAATTGGTGTGTTAACAAGCGCCATCCCGCCAAAAGAAAGCTTGGCTAAACCCCCTAGATTAGCGGCAATATCTCTTTCAAGAATCCTAACACTTAACCCTTGGTTCAAGCATTCATAGGCCGTGACTAAACCGGCGATTCCACCACCTACTATAATGACATCACTGTTTTGAGTTTCCATAAATCGGACACCTAGCTATATTTAGACTAAAGTGTGCCTGATATAAATGTAATTTTGGATAGTAAAATTACCCTAACAGTGATTACATTAACGTGTCGTTTTAGAACTCAAATAGAGTGTAGGAAAGCTATTTTATGGATCAGGTTGACCATTTCATTAGTCGTTTATATCGTTCAACGCAACATATTGAGCTGGCAAAATTCCGCTATTGGGCCTTAAATGAGTTGCAAACACTTATAGACTTTGATGCTGCGATTTGGAGTACCGGACATTTAACTACTCGCACCTTTCACACCCATACCACAATAGGCTTACCAGAAGACTTTCCAGGTCAATTAATAAAGTATTTACCGATCAATCCTATAAGCAAATTACTTTTCTCTCGAGTGGGAGAACCGGTCGATATGTCTGATGCGCTTGATGACGAAGCCTTCTTTAAATCTGAAATCTATGCAAGCGTCTTTAAACCACAGCAAATCACACGCATTCTAAGCTCTGTTCACATTGAACAACGCAGTGGCATTTATACTCTACTTACCTTATACCGCAAAAAGCCTAACAATCGATTTTTACAAAATGAAAAAATAATGTATAGAAGGGCCTTATTCCACCTACTAAGCTCAGCATCTCAAGCCTGTATGCTAAACCTAAAAAATTACGATAGCGATAAAATAAGCCATACTGCTATTTGTGACAAACATGGTGTTTATCATGAGGCTGAAACTTTATTCTTAGACCAAATGGAAGAATATTTCCCTGATTATTCAGGCCAGTCTCTCCCCTTTAAAATTCCAGAAGATGATATAAAACATATTCAAAACAAACTTCACATTAGCAGTGAAAAATTGGGGGACTTATTCCGTATAACGATAAGACCAACAACACCTCTAGATGAACTAACACAACGAGAATTACAAGTAGTGAATGGTGTTTCGCAAGGCATGAGTTTTAAGCAGATAGCAAAAAAACTGACAATTTCTCCCTCCACTGTTTCTAACCACCTTTATAGAATTTACCAAAAACTTCATATTTCTAACAGAACTGAGCTCGCAGACCTAATGCACCGATAATATAACTAATCGAGACCTTTGCATGAAAGCCACTCGGTGTCATTCTGGTTAAGTTTTAGGCCAGAACCCATGTTTTATCGCCAGTATGAGATTAAAAAGAATGGGCCCGGTCTGAAAACACGCCGAAATGGCAAATTTTGCGTAAGCAGCGTTCGCGCAAAGGCCTCTAATCAGTTAAAAAGCTCTAAACTTACACACTCAATACGCATACTTTTGTATAGTTGAGAACTAAAATCTCACTGAAAAAATATGAATTGATGTATATCATTTTATTTATCAAAATAAGGTCTAATATTAAGTATACAACCCAGTAGGAAATAATGACTTTTTGGCGGAGAAAACAATGCATACATATAAAAATATTCTTGTTGCAGTTGAATGTAGTCAAAGCTCAAAACAAGTTTTAAAAAAGGCTGCAGAATTTTTAAATACTGACGATACAGTCAAGCTACACCTGGTACACGTTGTTTTAGACCTAATTATTGCTGATTGGGCAGGTAGCCCCGGTCAAATCCCTCCACCTCTTGACCAAGAAGAACTTGCTCAGTCAGGAGCAAATTACCTAAAACCTTTTATTGAAGAAGCTGGGCTTGATCCAAACAAGCTCATTGTTTGCTTTGGCCCACCCGCACAAACAATACTTAAACAAGCAGACAATTTTGATGCAGATTTAATCATTGCAGGTAGCCATAGTCGCCACGGTCTTGAAGTTTTACTTGGCTCTACAGCACATAAAATATTAAACCTGGCGGAAAGTGATGTTTTACTTGTGAGAATAGCTAAAGACTAACGCAAAACTTTATGTTCTAAATGGAGTGGCGCTTACTTAGTATAATTCGATAGGGTGTGCTCGCGCACTAATGAAACCTTATATCGAATTTTCGGTGCACAAACATATATAAATTTTATTTAAAGCCAAATTAACTAGATCGTAGTTTTAGTCAATACCACTCCCCTATTAACACTCAGCCTCTAGTTAAGGCCTTGCTCCTAACTATTTAAGAGGCCTTCATTCTTGTAAGCGTGTATTTTTGGAACAGTTTGTTCCAAAAATACACTTTGTGACCAACAGTCATACTATGGCAAAGTATGCATAATAAATAAAAACAACATTCGAGGTATCTGCTATGTCTACCGCTGCCATCATGCTTAACAATACACACACACCGATTCCAAAAGATTCTGGAGTCCCTATTTTGGGGTGCTTGCCCGAGTTTGCAAAAAGCCCTTTAAATTTTTTTAAACGCCTAACTAATGATTATGATGGCGTCGTGGAGTTTCATTTACCTTTTAAAGATATGGCGCTTGTTGTGGATGCAGATATTGCGCATAAAATTCTTGTTACAGAAGCGAAAAACTTTAGAAAAGGTGATCGAGATGTAAGTATTATGGGAACGATTCTCGGTAAAGGAATAGTCACAAATAATAACACCGCATCTCACAAAGTTCATCGTAAGCTAGTACAGCCGGGTTTTCATTTTAGACGTATGGAAGCTTATACAAAAACAATGAGTGAATACACTGAACAGTACATAAGCAATTGGGTGAGTGGTACCACCAGAAATATTAGTGATGATATGTTTAAACTCACCATGTACATCGTCACCAAAACCCTATTTGACACTGATATGGGAGAAATGGAAAATGAAGCTGACAAAATTGGTGACACGATGCATGTCGTTCAGGATTTAATCAATAAACGTTTTCTTCAGATACTTCCAATGCCTGACTGGGTACCTAGCCCAGGCAACCTTAAATTAGCCAAGGCACGTAAGAACTTACATCAAACGATTGATCATATTATTGAAGCTAGAATGACAAGTAATGGAATCATTGAGGATAACGGCGACATGATGTCAATGTTATTGCTGGCTGAATATGAAGATGGCACCAAAATGAGCCAAAAACAAGTCATGGACGAGCTTATAACGCTTTTTGTTGCTGGTCATGAAACCACCTCCAACGCGCTAACATGGGCGTTCTATTTATTAGCAATTCACCCTGAAATCCAAGCAAAGCTTCAAAATGAGTTAGATACTGTTCTCGCAGGAAAAACAGCCAAATTTTCTGATTTAAAAGAATTAATTTATACCGAAATGGTCGTAAAAGAGTCGATGCGCCTATTGCCTCCTGTATGGACACTAAATACACGACAAGCAAATGAAGATACTGTGGTGGGTGATTACTTGTTTCCTCGAGACAAAGTAATATTTATTTCACCTTATTCAAGTCACCATAACCCAAAATACTTTCCAGAACCTGAAAAGTTCGACCCTGAGCGATTTTCAGCAGAAAATGAAAAATCTATCCCAAAGCATGTTTATATTCCATTTGGAACAGGCTCCCGTGTTTGCATTGGTCAAGCTTTTGCTATGATGGAGGCTAAACTTATACTCGCAAGCGTTGTACAATGTTTTGACCTCTCTCTGGCTGATGGCCAAGAACTTAACCCTCAAGCGCAGATCACATTATCCAACAAAGATGGTATGAAAGTGAACATTAAGCGACGAGGAAAAAAAACTTAATACACGTATAAAAGGTACTTTTAATGACGATAGCAATGGCTCGACATATTCTTGTCAAAACAGAACAAGAAGCAATCAAATTAAAAGAACAACTTAAACAAGGTGCAGATTTTGGGGTGCTTGCTAAAAAGCACTCCCAATGCCCCTCTAAAAAGAATTCGGGTGATTTAGGCGAAATTAAACGGGGTCAACTGGTAAAGGCCGTGGAACAAGTAATATTTAAAAAAGCACTTAAAGTCATTCACGGTCCAGTCAAAACACAGTTCGGCTATCACCTAATCCAAGTGTATTTTCGTCAATAGACCTTATTCATCACATATTGACTGTATATAAGATCACATCTAAACTAATTTAAGTGATACCTAAGATGTCTGTAAGAGATTGACTATTGACCAACTTAGAGATCCTGAATAAAATTGCTTTTTTGAGAATAAGCAGAGCCTAGAAAGCATCAAATACTAGGATATATGAATATATAGGTAGCTGTTACGCACTATGCGATACAAAACTTACCCATTATAAATATCTTATTCTCCTGTTATAAATTCGAACAAGGAAAACCAACTCTGGTTTTTGCGCTGTAATTTATCAGTGTTATTTAGAAGGTCGTTCGGATAATTAAAGACTAATTGGAGCAACTCATGACAGATTTAAAAAGCAATACACAAGAAGCATTTGATCGTTTAGAGGATATTGATGAAACTTGGGCCCATGCATTAATGGACGAATGCGAACAGCAAATGCGTTCGACCGATGATGACCAAGAAATACACGTGGAACCTGCACAACAAACTATCTACTCGTCTAATATTCCTCAAGCAGAACAAATTTCTATGCCTGTTAATCAAAACATTTCTGAGTTTAATTTCGATTCTGAGACAACGGCGATACAAAGGCAAATATATCTAAAAGCACAACAGGTGAAATCAGAACCCTCTAACGCAGAAAAAGCCGTTCAAGGGTTCTGGTCATTCTTAAAAAGAAACAAAGCTGTTAGCTAAACGAAAAATTCGCTTCATCCATTTGCATTAAGCTTTTAGGGGTTTTTACCATCATACTTGCATGGCTTTTTGCGCGAGGTAAAATGCGATCAAAGTAGAATTCGGCTGTCTGAATTTTTGCTTTCAAAAAGCCCATATCGCCTTCACCAGATTCTATTTTCTCAAACGCTGACTGTGCCATTTTTGCCCATAAAAAAGCCATAACCACATAACCCGAGTACATCACGTAATCTACCGAAGCTGACCCAATATAATCACGGTCTTTTGATGCACCATGCATCACTCTAAAGGTTAGCAACTGCCACTCTGCAAGGGTTTTAAATAATGGGGTAATAAACTTAAGCATTTCATTTTTGTGCGGGTTACGCGATATAATTCCGTAATCTTTACAGAATGCAAAAATTTCTTTCGTTAAAAACTTTAGATTCGCACCTTTACTCAGCATAATTTTTCGACCCAAAAGATCTAAGGCTTGAATACCTGTTGTGCCTTCGTAAAGCGTAGAAATACGTGTATCACGAACAATCTGTTCCATGCCCCATTCATTAATAAACCCATGACCACCAAACACCTGCATTCCCAAATTAGCTGACTCACACCCTGTTTCGGTTAAAAATGCCTTTAGAATTGGCGTCAACATACCTAAAACATTATCGGCGTCTTCTCTCTCTTTTTCTGTTTCAGCAGAAGTAACCTTGTCAGCGAATATAGCTGCGTAATACAGCATCGCACGCCCACCTTCAGCAAAGGCTTTTTGTGTTAATAACATACGACGTACATCAGGATGAACAATTAACGGGTCAGCTACTTTCTCAGGCTCCTTCGTACCACTTAATGAACGCATTGATAAACGTTCTTTTGCGTAAGGCAAGGCACCTTGATAAGAAAGCTCACTTGCCGCAACCCCCTGAATAGAAATACCAATTCGAGCGGTATTCATAAAGGTAAACATACATTCCAAACCTTTATTTTCAGGGCCGATTAAATACCCTTCTGCCGCATCGAAATTTAAAACTGCGGTTGCTGAACCTCTGATACCCATTTTATGTTCGATAGAACCACACGTAACATTATTTGATTCACCAACACTATGATCATCATTTACCTTGTTTTTAGGAACTATAAATAAAGAAATACCACGCGTACCTTTCGGTGCGCCAGGCAGTCTTGCTAATACGATATGAACAATGTTTTCACATAAATCGTGCTCACCCGCTGAAATAAATATTTTAGTACCCGATATAGCATACGAACCATCGGTATTTAGTTCTGCTTTGGTTTTCACTTGACCAAGATCTGTTCCACATTGTGGCTCAGTTAAACACATGGTGCCTGTCCATGTACCTTCAGTCATCTTAGTTAAATATATTGCTTTAAGTTCGTCGCTTGCGTGTAACATGACGGTATTCATCGCACCTAAACTTAAACCTGGATACATACTCCAAGCCCAGTTTGCCGTACCAATCATTTCCGATTTAATAATACCTAATGAAGAAGGTAAACCCTGACCACCGAATTCAATGGGGTGAGATAGTGACTGCCAACCACCAGCGATATATTGCTCATACGCATCTTTAAAACCTTTTGGCGTTGTTACTTTACCGTTTTCAAAGTGACACCCTTCTTCATCACCGGATTGGTAAAGTGGCGAAAGTACATTTTCACAAAACTTAGCGCATTCACTTAATATCATATCCACCATATCAGGCGTTGCTTCTTCGCCACCGGGTATAGTTTGATAATGTTTTTGTATATCAAACACGTCGTTTAATAAAAAATCGATATCTTTTAAAGGAGCTTTATACTGCGGCATTAAATTTTCACCTTAGGTAATTTTGTTTATAAAGTGTACATCTGTACACCATAATCACTAATTAGCATTATAAAGTCAACCGACTAACTCATAGTAAGTTACTGTTTTATTATATTATTACTCACTTCAATAAAAATAACATGACAACATTTCCAATCATTAAAGAAAACATGCACAAAATTTAAAACACTCATTCACTCAATTTTTTTTAGATTAAAGCTTTCATGAAAGAATAGACAACGTAAGGAAACACTCATTTACCTTGCCCTCTCAGTAGCCGGCAGGATGAACAACACATATTAGTACTCATGCGCTATTTAGCGCGTAATTTTCCTGTTATGATACGTGGCATTTTTATGGCCGAAGATACCTTCTAGCCCTTGCTTTCAACTAATTGAATTTATGAGGAATGTCCATGTCAATCGGACCCGATGTCATCAACCAAATTGCACACCTTGCTCGCCTTAAAATAGACGAAAAGGACATTCCTAAACTCAAGGCTGATTTAGGGAATATTTTGTCATTAGTTGACCAGTTACAAGCCGTCAATACTGACGACATTATTCCTATGGCTCATCCAATGGATGCCGTGCAGATTTTAAGAAAAGACGTGGTTACCGAAACAGATAACCGTGAAAAGTATCAGAAAATTGCACCCAATACAGAAGATGGTTTGTACCTTGTACCAAAGGTAATTGAATAGCTCATACCTTGAACAAACCTAAGTCGTCACTATTTACACCAACAAGTAACTTACTAAGATTTCAATAAGTAACTTACTTCTTTAAATAAAATAGTACCTATAATTAATTAAATAAAAGCACATACCATGTTTAATAAAACTGTAAAAGAATTATCTCAGGGGCTCGCGCAAGGTGAATTTTCAAGCGTGGAGTTAACCCAACATTATCTTGATCGTATTAAAGAAAAAGATGGTGCAATCAATAGTTTCATTACTGTGACTGAAGATCAGGCTTTAAATGAAGCAAAAGCAGCAGATAAAACCCGCGCTGAAGGCAAAGGGTCTGATTGGACCGGTATCCCCTTCGCTCATAAAGATATCTTTTGCACCGAAGGCGTCAAGACTACTTGTGGTTCAAGAATGCTTGAAAACTTTATTGCACCGTATGATGCAACGGTTGTAAGCAATTTCAAAACGGCTGGCGCAGTATGTTTGGGCAAAACAAACATGGATGAGTTTGCGATGGGCTCATCGAATGAAACAAGTTATTTTGGCAAAGTTATTAACCCATGGAGCGATAAAGAAGAACTCGTCCCGGGTGGTTCTTCAGGTGGTTCAGCAGCAGCTGTCGCGGCACGGTTAACCCCTATCGCTACCGCAACAGACACCGGAGGTTCAATTCGCCAACCTGCTTCATTCTGCGGACTAACAGGGTTAAAACCTACTTATGGTCGTGTTTCACGTTATGGTATGGTTGCCTTTGCATCGAGTCTTGACCAAGCAGGCCCAATGGCACGTACGGCAGAAGATGCCGCAATGATGCTTAATCTGATGGCAGGTCATGATGCAAAAGACTCAACGAGCATTGTTAAAGATGTACCTGATTACACCGCAAATCTAAATAACTCAATTGATGGTTTACGTATTGGTTTACCAAAAGAGTTTTTCAATGAGCATTTAAGCTCTGAGCTTCAAAGCGTTTTACAAGACTCAATCAAACAACTTGAAAGCCAAGGTGCGACGTTTAAAGAGATCTCGCTGCCCCACTCACATCTTTCTGTACCGGCGTATTATGTTATTGCCCCAGCAGAGTGCTCCGCTAACCTGTCTCGTTTTGATGGTGTACGTTATGGCCATCGATGTGAAGACCCAAAAGATTTAATGGATCTCTATCAGCGTAGTCGAACCGAAGGTTTTGGTGATGAAGTAAAGCGTCGAATATTAATTGGCGCTTACGCGCTATCTGCAGGTTATTACGACGCCTACTACAACAAAGCACAGCAAGTAAGACGCTTGATCAAAAACGATTTCGTCTCTGCTTTCGAAGATATCGATGTCATTTTAAGCCCTACATCACCTTCGCCTGCTTTCGGCTTCAATTCAAAAGGTGATGACCCCGTGAAAATGTATCTTGAAGATATTTTCACCATCTCGACCAATCTAGCTGGCTTACCTGGTATGTCATTACCTGCTGGCCTAATTAATGGCCTTCCGATTGGCATGCAGTTAATTGGTAATTATTTTGAAGAATCAAAACTACTCAATGTCGCACATCGTTTCCAAACGGCAACCGATTGGCACACACTAGCACCAAAAAACATTTAAGGCCTGGAGAATAACTATGCAATGGGAAACTGTTATCGGGCTTGAAGTTCATGTTCAGCTCGCCACTAAATCAAAAATATTTTCAGGTTCATCAACCCAGTTTGGGGCTGAACCAAATTCACAAGCAAGCCTAGTCGACTTAGCAATGCCAGGTACTTTACCCGTACCGAATGAAGAAGCATTTCGCAAAGCGATAACGTTTGGCTTAGCCATTGGTGCCGACATCAACAAACGCTCTGTTTTTGATCGTAAAAACTATTTTTACCCTGACTCACCTAAAGGATACCAAACCACCCAATTGGATCACCCAATTGTTGGCGCAGGCGAGATTGAAATTCAATTAGCCAACGGCACGAAGAAAACCATTCGTATTCACCATGCCCACCTTGAAGAAGATGCGGGAAAATCACTTCATGATGATTATCATGGTATGACTGGCATCGACCTTAACCGTGCCGGTACGCCGCTAATCGAGATTGTGTCAGAACCTGATATGAACTCAAGTGAAGAAGCAGTTGCCTTTGCAAAGAAGTTACACGGAATCATTCGCTCAGCCGGTATTGGCGATGGCGATATGTCTCAGGGCTCAATGCGTTTTGATGTAAATATATCCATTCGCCCAAAAGGTGAAGAAAAACTTGGCA
>Ga0209825_1000029_pt1 | contig 146315 bp, 143 predicted proteins | sample EN8Hudsemesocosm_FD_184631 | JGI IMG/M metagenome (GOLD analysis project Ga0209825, IMG submission 184631) | Methane-oxidizing microbial communities from mesocosms in the Hudson Canyon - EN8B Hudson Canyon (SPAdes) (version 2) | ecosystem: Environmental > Aquatic > Marine > Cold seeps | place... | reverse complement strand
CTTTGGCGGGGTTAACCGACGCCTGAACCGTCACCTGCCTGCCGCTCAGAAGAATAAGATCAAGGTGCGGCTTAATCTTATTCGCTAAGCCCATAGTAGCCTACGACTATGTGGTGGTCTCCGCGGCGGCGTATGGCCTGGCCCAGCAACTCCCGAGCGTCGTAGCGATTCGGGTAAGCACAACCTCCATTGCTCAAGCGCAAGCTCATCTGGATAAAACTCAAGTGGAATACGTCTTCACCGACGGCGGCGGGTTACGTATCCCTGCACGCTATGCGGGCAACACTATCATTGAAATCTACCCCGAGTGAGTTAGCCAGGAGCAACACACTAAAATATTACCGGCCTCAGTTACCTGTGGCTCGAGCGAGTAGATCAACGCCTTGCTGATTCCAAAAATGCAGTAGGTCGATAAACACCCAGTTTTCGGCCAATTTATCGCCATCTCGACGGTAGATGTCAATCACTCGCATGTCTCCGCGTTTGCCGGTGGCAGGCATGCCCATAAAGCCGCCTGTAGGCTCTAAACTAAGGTTAGGCCAGCCAAAGAAGCCGCCAAATTTGCCTTCTGCCATGCGGCATATATGGCCGTTAAAAACGCGGTCTTTAAAGCCTGCCCTAAACGGCCCGGAATGTTGTTGCGCATACCGCTCTATAGTGTAGCTGGCGCCAATACCTGTGGGCCCCCACCAAAGCATATCTTCATGCCAACTCAAACGCAACTCGTCTTCTAGAGACAGATCATGGTCCCAATCACCCATCGCATTGATCATATGATTTATAGCGGCTAAGGTCTTTTTTCCAACAGCGCAAAGATAAAGCCGGCGTATTCGATACCCTAATAGCTATGGCTAGCAAGAACCTTTTGGCAATTGGCGACTTTAACACTGGCTCCAACACACTAGACGCCGAAGGTGCAAAGTTTCATTGTGCAGACCAATTTGTACACTTAGCAAACGATACGCTAACCGACCTATGGCGCATCCATAATGGCCAGCAAACACCTGAATTTAGTTGGTATTCACGCGCTGACAACGGATTTAGGATTGACCATGCCTTAGCCGGCACAGAAGCCACCAGCCGGTGTATAGCCAGTTACTACGACCACAGCACACGCGATCAACTCACGGACCATTCAGCCCTTATTGTGGAGCTAAGCCCGTAGCTCTACGTCAAGCTGTAACGATTTAGCGGCGTTGAGTAGGTGGCCTACTTGAACTGGATTGAATTTGGCCACGGGTCATACGCAAATAGGGCTTTGATACCTGATAGAGCAATTGAAAGCTGTGTGATTGGGCGAGATGCGAGAAATTGGCTCTGGAGTAGACCATGGGTAGACCAATTGAATTTGGTTAGTGTTTGCTTACTTGGGTGGTCTTGGAAAATGGTGCCCGGAGACGGAATCGAACCGCCGACACGAGGATTTTCAATCCTCTGCTCTACCGACTGAGCTATCCGGGCAATACTGCGTTGCTCTCTTCTGGGCCTGTTGCGTCGTGTTGAGCTACCGAGAAGAGGGCCGTATTAAACCCGTTTTGGTTTTTCCTGTCAACAATAAGTTGCTGAAATGTGAGTAATTTCTTTATCGTTGGGTCAATTGGTTACGCTGACGGTGGAACATAACCTTCAGCTTGGTCGTAATCCTCGCCCGAGATGAATTTGTCGAGTTCGCCTTGTAGGTAGGTGCGGCTTTCGGGATCCATCATGTTGAGGTGCTTTTCGTTGATGAGCATAGTTTGGTGGGCCAGCCAGTCTTTCCAAGCTTGTTTAGAAAGCGTCTCAAAGATTTTTTGGCCTTTAGCGCCGGGGTATGGGGGGCGATCCATGGCTTCCATGTCGGCTTTGTACTTGGTGCAAAATACGGTGCGTGTCATTGGTTTTTCTCGAGTAGTTTTTTAATGGGTGTGGCTAAGCCTATTGTATGCAGTTGCGCCGCGTCGTACCACCGGCTTTGCTCATTTTCGGCGACTTTTGTGGGTTGGTGCTGTAACTGCAATAGATGTGGTTGGATGCTGAGCTTGTAGTGGCTGAACACGTGTTTAATGGTAGGCAAGGTTTGCGTGTTGATCGGTAGGCCGCTGAGCGCCAGGTGGGCGTGAAGTGCGGTTAGATTGGCGTACTCTGGTAGGCTCCATAACCCGCCCCAAATACCTTTGGCTGGGCGTTGTTGTAGTTGGATTTGGCCTTGTGGGTTTTTGAGTAACAGTACACTTACGGTTTTTTGAGGCAACACCTTTTTAGGTTTAGGTGTGGGTATTTGTGCCACCGTGTCGTTGGCGAGGGCTTGGCAAGTGGATTGCATGGGGCAGGTGACACACAGAGGCTGTTTGGGTTTACAGACGGTGGCGCCCAAATCCATGATGGCTTGGCTGTAGTCGGCGTTGCGTTGCGTGGGTGTAAGTTCTGTGGCTAGCTGCCAAAGTTGTTTTTCGATGTGGCTGAGCCTCGGCCAGCCCTCTATGCCGTGTAGGCGGGTGAGTAAACGTTTTACGTTGCCGTCTAGGATGACCCCCGGTTGATCGAACGCTTGGCTCATAATTGCCCCAGCGGTGGAGCGGCCTATACCTTTGAGGGCAATTAAGCTCCCTAAGTCGCTAGGCATTTGGCCTTGATGTTGCTCACATATAGAGATGGCACTTGCATGTAAGTTACGCGCTCGGCTGTAGTAACCTAAGCCGGTCCAAAGGCTTAATACGTCATCTTGCTCTGCTTGGGCTAGAGCTTCTACACTTGGAAAACGCTGCATGAACCGCTCGAAGTAGGGGATCACCGTGGCGACTTGAGTTTGTTGCAGCATGATTTCCGACACCCATACGCGGTAGCCGTTGCGGTTTTGCTGCCATGGTAGGTGGTAACGGCCATGGTCATCAAACCAGAGGAGTAGTTGTTGGGCAAAGTGCGCTTGAGTGGGCATGAGTTTTGGGATGTGGCTGTATATGTGATGGCGGATAGCGGGTTATGGGCAGTATACAGTTTTTTTATGTCCTTTAGGCACGTTTTAGTGGGTTAGCGCTTTGTAAAATGCATGCTAAAGGCCTTATAATCGAGGCTCATTACATCGATAGCTAATTCAATCACCACGAGGACATCTCATGTCTGCACGTACCGCCACTGTGGAAAGAAATACCCTAGAAACTCAGATTAAAGTCAGCGTTAATTTAGACGGCACTGGCCAGTTTAATTGTGTCACTGGGTTGCCCTTTTTGGACCATATGCTAGAGCAAGTTGCGCGCCACGGTTTAATTGATTTAGACATTAACGCCCAAGGCGATTTGCACATTGATGCACACCACACCGTAGAAGACTTAGGCATCACCTTGGGTATGGCCATTGATGAGGCCGTGGGCGACAAAAAGGGTCTAACCCGTTATGGCCATGCTTATGTGCCGTTAGACGAGTCTTTGTCGCGTGTGGTATTAGATTTTTCTGGCCGTGCTGGTTTGTTTCATAAGGTGGAATACACCCGTGGCCGCATTGGCAGTTTTGATGTGGACTTGTTTGACGAGTTTTTCCACGGATTTGTGAACCATGCCAAGGTGACGCTACACATTGATAATATTCGTGGTAAAAACGCTCATCATCAAGCCGAAACTGTGTTCAAGGCGTTTGGTCGTGCCTTGCGTATGGCCTTGAGTGCCGACGAGCGTATGGCAGGTATGATGCCGTCTACCAAAGGCAGTTTATAGGCCCTTAACATGAAATCCATTGCAGTGATTGACTATGGCATGGGTAACTTACACTCTGTTGCCAAAGCCTTGGAACACGTTTGCCCAGATACCCGTGTTTACGTGACCAGTGACGCCGCTAAAATTGAAGCCAGCGATCGTGTGTTGTTGCCTGGAGTCGGTGCTATTCGCGATTGTATGGCGGAGATAAAACGCCTAGGTGTGGACCAAATTGTGGCCGACCAGATGGGCAAAAAGCCGATGTTAGGCATTTGTGTTGGCATGCAGGCCTTAATGCAGCATTCCAGCGAAAATGGCGGCGTGGACTGTTTGGGCCAATTGCCTGGCGAGGTGTCTTTTTTTGGCGAGCAGCACAGCGTGCAAGCGGCGCATTTAAAAGTCCCCCACATGGGTTGGAACCAAGTGCAACAACAACCCCATGCATTATGGAACGGCATTGAAGACAACAGCCGGTTTTACTTTGTGCACAGCTATTACGTGCGTACACAAGCTCGGGACATTGTGGCTGCCACGTGCAATTACGGCCTTGAATTTGATGTGGCGCTGGCGCGAGAAAACTTGTTTGCTGTACAGTTTCATCCAGAAAAAAGCCACTCTGCAGGGCTTAAACTTTTACAAAACTTTTTACAGTGGGACGGTAGTTAACCGCTACCGCTAATCAATATGTCGCAAAACCCTTTGTTAATGATTCCTGCCATCGACCTTAAAGATGGTGAATGTGTACGCTTGCGCCAAGGGCGTATGGAAGACTCTACCGTATTTTCGGCAGACCCAGTGGCGGTTGCTCGCCAATGGGTAGAGGCCGGTTGTCGCCGATTACACCTGGTGGACTTAAACGGCGCATTTGCGGGTAACCCTGTGAACGGCGATATCGTTAAAGCCATTGCTATGGCCTACCCTAAGCTGCCGATTCAAATTGGTGGCGGTATTCGTAATGCTGAGATTATAGAAGCCTACCTAAAAGCGGGTGTTGAGTATGTGATTATTGGTACCCAAGCAGTGCGTGACCCAGACTTTGTGACTCAAGCTTGTCGTGATTTCCCGGGACGAATTATTGTGGGTTTGGATGCTAGCGACGGCATGGTGGCTGTAGAAGGCTGGGCCGAAGTGACCGATGTTACGGCGGTTGATCTGGCCAAACGCTTCCGCAATGATGGTGTGAGCTCCATTGTGTATACCGACATTGCCCGCGACGGCATGATGCAAGGTGTCAACGTAGAAGCCACACGCCATTTAGCAAAAGCTGCGGGTATCCCTGTGATTGCCTCGGGTGGTGTGACAAATATGGACGATGTTCGGGCTTTGGCGGCTGTGTCTGGCGACGGCATTGTAGGCGCCATTACTGGCCGTGCTATTTACGAAGGCACACTGAATTTGGCCGCTGCGCAAGACTATTGCGACGCACAACTTTAATTCTCTGCCAAAGTAGGATAGCAACATGGGCCTAGCCAAACGTATTATTCCCTGTTTAGACGTTAACAACGGCCGTGTAGTGAAGGGCGTGCAGTTTCTTGATATACGAGACGCCGGTGATCCAGTGGAAGTGGCTAAGCGGTATAACGAGCAAGGTGCCGACGAAATTACCTTTTTAGATATTGGCGCCAGCCATGAAAACCGTGACACCATGGTGCACACGGTAGAAAAAATGGCCAGCGAAGTGTTTATTCCCCTCACTGTGGGAGGCGGCATTCGCACTTGTGAAGATATTCGCCGCATGCTCAACGCCGGTGCCGACAAAGTGGGCATTAATTCGGCAGCTGTATTTAATCCAGATTTTGTACAACAGGCGGCTGGGCGTTTTGGCGCTCAGTGCATTGTAGTGGCTATTGATGCTAAGAGTGTAAGTGCTGTAGGTGAAACCCCACGTTGGGAAATATTTACCCATGGTGGTCGCAAACCTACGGGCATTGATGCGGTTGAGTGGGCAGCTAAGATGGTGGCTTACGGTGCAGGCGAAATATTGCTTACGAGCATGGATCAAGACGGCGTTAAAAATGGCTACGATTTAGGTTTAACCCGTGCCATTAGTGATGCTGTTTCTGTGCCTGTTATTGCCTCTGGAGGCGTGGGTAATTTAGATCACTTGGTGGATGGTGTTATTGAAGGTAAGGCTGATGCCGTATTGGCCGCCAGTATCTTTCATTTTAATGAATACACTATTCCACAAGCCAAGCAGTATATGGCCTCAAAGGGCATTGAGATGCGGCTGTAATTGGTTGATTAAGGCCGATGCAGAAATCAGCATAATACCCGCTTCGTCCAGTTGAGGTAGGTTTTTATTTAAAAACGCTATGGTGGCTGGGTAAGCGTGCCCTATCAGCACAGCAAAACCGTATTTATGGGCAATTTTTTTGGCTTGTTGGAACTGTATGGCTAACGCCTCGGGTGCCGTATCATTGTCCAAAAATACGTCGCGCTCTAGTGCTGGCACCAGTTGAATCAAGGCTTGCTGTAGGGCAATACTTTTGGCGCTTGTGCGGCTGTCCACAAAAAACAAATTCAATTCTTTGGCCACATCCATGGTCCACTGCATTGGCAAAGCTTGCTCTGTGAGTGCGCTGCCCATGTGATTATTAAGGCCTTCTACATTTGGAACGCTGTCTAGGTCGCTTCTCAATACTTGTTTAAACTCTTGCTCTTGCATTGCAAGGGTTAAGCCGCCGGGGCCAAGTCGCAAGCCTGCATGGTTTTCCATGGGCACGTGGAGCATAATTTCTTTGTTGCCGGCGGCGCCTTTTTGGGCCAGCAAGGCTCCGTAGGGAGTGTGTGGCATAATCGCTAGGGTAATGGGCCCGGGTAAATTCACCACGCCTAATCCATTGGCGAGGTTGTACCCTAGGTCGTCGATAATGATCACCATGGCGGGTTGGGGTTCTTCTGCCCATACACTTGGAATAGTGCTTATTAAGGCGACTAATAGCCAAGGTAGCAGGCTTAAACTCGGTCTAATAGGCCATGCTAAGTTCATTGAGTTGTTGGTTTTATTGGGCATTAAACAAGGCCAGTGCAGCTTCGAGTTGAAGGTCATTTTGCTGCTCATTACTAGGTTCATCATCGACTAACAGGTGGGGCTCAATGCCCTTGTTATGGATGTTGTGACCCTTCGGTGTGAAGTAGTAGGCGGTGGTGAGCTTAATGCCGGCGCCGTTGGGTAAACCAATAATCGACTGCACCGAGCCTTTACCAAAGCTGGTGGTGCCTACTAACTGCGCGCGCTGGTGGTCTTTCATTGCGCCCGCTACAATTTCCGAGGCCGATGCGCTGCCATTGTTGATGAGTATAACCAGTGGTAAAGCTTGGCTTGGGTCGCTGGCGGTGGCATCAAAACGCATATTGGCTTGCTGCTGGCGTGCTTTGGTAGACACGATCATGCCTTCGGTCAAAAAAGTGTCGGCAACTGCCGCTGCGGCATCCAATGTGCCACCGGGGTTGTTTCTTAAGTCCAGTAACCAGCGTGTAGCACCTGCATTTAACAAGGTTTGCATTTGCTGGTGCAAGTCGGTGCTGGTATGGTCTTGAAAGTGACTAATGCGTATGTAACCAACCTTAGAAGGCATCATTTCACCGCGCACACTGCCGGTGACAATAACTTCGCGGGTTAATTCGAACTTGAGCTCTTTACCCTTGCGTAAAATGGTCAATGTGACCTGGGTGCCTGCTGGGCCAGTCATTAATTGATCTAAAGCGTGATTATCTAGGCCTTTAACGGCTTGGCCTTGAACGTGGGTAATCCAATCGCCTGGCAAAATGCCAGCTCTATGGGCTGGGCTGTCATCAATGGGGGTAATCACACGAATGTAGTTGCCTTCTGGAATAAGCTCCACACCTATGCCGGAGTATTCGCCTTTAGTATCTTGTTGTAATGTGGTCATGGCATCGGCATCCAAATAACTAGAATGCGGGTCGAGTTTTAAGATCAGGCCTTGTAGCGCAAGCTGCAATAATTGCTCGTCATCTTTAGCCTCGACATACTGCAAGCGGATACGTTCATACACCGCCACAAACGATTGTAGGGCTGCCAGCGGCACATTGCTGGCGGCAGGGGCTTGTGCCATTGCTGCGCCGCTAACGAGCAGTAAGCTAAGGGTGAGGCAGCGTAACGCCGTGGCAATAGGCCATATTTTAGTCAGCGGCGGTATGGTGTGGAAAAGTGAAGTCATAGGGCTACTTTATTGCAACCAATGTTTGGGATTGAGGGGTTGGCCTTGTTTGCGTAAGGAGAAATATAGACCTGTTTGCGCGTTACCGCCAGACTTTCCACTACTGGCAACCAACTGTTGTGCGCTTACTCGGTCGCCAACACTTAAGTAGAGGGCTTGGTTTTGTCCGTATAAGCTTAAAAAGTTGTCGCCATGGTCGAGGATGATCACTAAGCCATAGCCTTTGAGCCAATCAGAAAACACCACTTGGCCACCGTGTACGGCCACTACGTCGGTGCCTTCTTTAGCGCTAATGAGCCAGCCTTGTTGGCTTAGGGGGTAGCTCGATTGGGTAACCCCAAACTGGTTAAGCACTGTGCCCTTTAACGGCCAAGGCAGCTGGCCTTTGGCGTCTATGAACGGTTGGTGAGCCACTTTGATGTTGGCTTTAGCAATGGCAATTTGAATTTGATCTAACAACTCTTGAGCTTGCTGCTGATCTACCTTAGCGGTACTAAGGCGTTGTGCTTTGCTTATTTGTTGGTTTTTAAGTTGCGACAGGTTGTGAGCCAGTTTCTGTTTGGTTTGTTGCAGTTGTGATGTCTGCAATTTGAGTTGCTCGGCTTTGAGTTGCAGGCTGAGGCTCAGGTCGGCTTGCTGCTGTTGTACTTGGGCCAATGTTTCTAGAGTTTGCCGGTAGGCGGCCATTTGTTTGGCGCTGGCTTGGTTGAGGTATTGGTAATAGGCTATGTTGCGCGCTAGGCTAGCGGGGTTGTTAAGGTTGAGCAATAAGTGGCCCGCTGGATTTTGGCCTTGCTGATATTGGCGTTTGAGCTGGTTGGCGAGTTGCTGTTCTTGGTCTACCAGGCCGTCTTGCAGGTGGCTGGCTTGCGTTTGTAATTTTTCCATACGCTGGCTGGCGTTCTGGCTGGCGTGCTGGTTTTGTTTAATGTTTTTGGTGAGCTGGCTTACTTTTTGCTCGTGCATTCGTAATTGCTTTTGCAGCTGTGAGGCTTGGTTTTGAGCCTTATTGAGCCACGTTTGCAGGACGCTAATGTCATCTTTTAGCTGCAGCATGCGTTGTTCAACCTGCTGCTCGCTATTGGCTGCGGCCAAACTGGCCCATAACCATAGTAAGCAACATGTAATTTTGGCCAAGTAATGCAAGTTAGCTAAATTCCACCAAACTACGCCCGGTCATTTCCGCAGGTTGGCCCACTGCCATCAGGTGTAACAGCGTCGGTGCAATGTCGGCGAGTACGCCGGCCCTGAGTTTGGCAGTTTGGCTGCGGGAGCTGACATAAACTAGCGGCACTGGCCAAAGCGTATGGGCCGTATGAGGTTGGCCGGTGGTGGGGTTTTGCATTAATTCTACGTTGCCATGATCGGCCGTAATTAAGGCTTCGCCATCCACTTTAGCTAACGCGGCAACGATACGGGTAAGACAAGCATCCACAGCTTCTACGGCGGCTACGGCGGCATCAAATTTACCGGTGTGGCCGACCATGTCGGCATTGGCAAAGTTACATACGATTAAGTCGTAGCTTTGGTTTTCTATGGCGCTCACTAATTTGTCGGTCAGTTCGGGTGCGCTCATTTCTGGCTGTAGGTCGTAGGTGGCAACGTTGGGGGAAGGAATTAGCTCTCGGCTTTCGCCTGGGTAGAGTGCTTCTTGGCCGCCGCTAAAGAAAAAGGTAACGTGGGCATATTTTTCCGTTTCGGCAATACGTAATTGCTTTTTACCTTGGGCGGCCATGACTTCGCCCAAGTCGTTAGTGACACTCATAGGTGGGTAGGCACAGGCGGTGTCTATGCTGGCGCTATATTCGGTCATCATTACAAATTCGGCTAGGTCTAAGGCGTCACCACGGTCGAAGCCGTCGAACTCTTGATCTACAAAGGCGCGGGTAATTTGACGCGAGCGATCAGGCCTAAAATTAACACACAGTACCGTATCGCCGTCTTTTATAGTGGCGGGTTGGCCGCGCTCATCAAGGATCACTGTGGCAGGTACAAATTCGTCGGTGTTATTGTTTAAATACGCTTCTGAAAGCGCATTCAAGGCCGACAAGCATTCGTATTCGGCTTCACCATAACGCATGGCTCGGTAGGCGCTTTCGGTGCGCTCCCAGCGTTGGTCGCGGTCCATGGCGTAGTAGCGGCCGCACAAGCTGCCAATGCGGCCATTAATGGGCTCTAGATGATCCATAAGGGCTTGGATAAAGGCTTGTGCCGAACTCGGCGCCGTGTCACGCCCGTCTAGCCACGCGTGTACAACAATCGCTTTGGCGCCACGACTGTGAGCCAGACTGCAGGTTGCAAATAAGTGATCTTGGTGGCTATGTACGCCGCCATCAGACAATAAGCCGCACACGTGTACGGTGCCTTCGTTGGCCACGGCTTTATCTATGGCGCTGAGCAATACCGTGTTTTCGGCGAAGCTGCCATCGTCAATGGCTTTGCCAATGCGGGTGAAGTTTTGATACACCACGCGTCCGGCACCAATATTCATGTGTCCCACTTCTGAATTGCCCATTTGACCGTCTGGTAATCCCACGTCTGCGCCAGACGTGCCGACTAGCGTGTGTTGATGAGTAGCAAGCAAGCTGTCCCAGGTAGGGGTGTTGGCGGCTTTAATGGCGTTGGAAGCAGACGATTCGCTTTGTCCCCATCCATCAAGAATAATAAGGGCTTTTGGGTTTGAAGTGGTCATGGTCATTTTATTGGGCAATGGGCACTTGATATTTTAGCAGTCCGCCCCCAAATTATCCACGCTATGGCGTATAATGCCGCCGGACTTGTCGCACATATACTAATTGCTGGAACATAAAGCTTATGGAACGTTACCTAGAATTTGCCATCAACCATTGGGAAATGGTGTTGGCCCTGTTACTGACCTTGTCGGTGCTATTAATTACCGAACGCCGTAAAGCTGCGCCATCTGTGTCGCCGCAACAGGCTACAGTTATGGCTAACGGTGAAGATGTATTGCTGTTAGACATCCGTGCTGTGGCCGACTATAAGGCGGGCCATGTGATCGGTGCCAAGAACATTCCTTTTGCAGACATCACTAAGCGTATGTCGGAACTTGAAAAATACCGAGACAAACCCATTATTATTATTTGTAAGACCGGCCAAACGGCGTCAGGTGCAGCTAATGTATTGAAGAAAGCTGAATACAGCAACGTTCAACGCATGGCAGGCGGCATGGCCGAGTGGACTGGTCAAAACCTGCCATTGGTACGTAAATGAGCGCCAATGTAACCATGTATAGCTCGGGCTATTGTGGTTTTTGTTTTCGCGCTAAACGTTTGTTAGATAGCAAAGGCATTGCTTACCAAGAAATTAGTGTAGATGGCCACAACGACCTGCGCCAGCAAATGATGCAACTCACCGGTGGCCGTACGGTGCCTCAAATTATCATTAACGATAAAGCCATTGGCGGTTGTGACGAATTGTACGCGCTAGAGCGCCAGGGTCAGTTAGACCCACTATTAAACGCTTCGTAAAGAAGCACCTTGAATAAAAATTATAGAGAATCAAGACATGAGTGAAGAAGAGAAAGGCGCAGCAGCACAAGCTACTGAAGAGAACCCCCAGCCACAGATTATGATCCAACGTGTGTACTTGAAAGACTTATCTTTCGAATCACCTAACGCACCTCAGTCATTCACTGCAGAGTGGAAGCCAGAAGTGGGCGTAGACCTTAACAGTCAAGCGCGTCAGCTAAATGAAACCACCTTCGAAGTTGTCTTGCGTATCACCATTACTGCCATGGCAGAAGAAAAGACGGTTTATCTTACCGAAGTTCAGCAAGCCGGTTTATTCCACATTGCAAACGTGCCTAAAGAATCTATGGGCCAAGTACTGGGTGCCTTCTGCCCTAACATCCTTTTCCCGTATGCTCGCGAAGCCATTGATAACTTAGTGCAAAAGGGTAGCTTCCCAGCCTTAATGTTGTCACCGGTTAATTTTGATGCCTTGTATGCTCAGAGCGTAGCTCAGCAGGCAGCACAAGCTGAAGAAGCCGCAGCCGAAGAAAAGCCAGAGCAAACGCATTAAGCGTTTGTCTTTGCGCCCACAGCGCTACCGTCATTGCGAGCGCAGCGCGGCAATCTAGCTAGCTAGCACCAGCGTAATCTAGCTGGCGCCATGCCTCGTACACCACAATAGCCGCACAATTTGATAAGTTCAAACTGCGGCTTTCTGCTGTCATGGGCAAGCGAATTCTGCCATCGCACCTTGCTTTAATGTCTTCGGACAGGCCTCGGCTCTCTGGGCCAAACATGACTGCATCACCTTTTTCAAACCGCGCCTTGCTAAAACAATCGCTGCCTTTGGTGGTCATGGCGTATATGGCTTTTGGCTGTACGCTGGTTAAAAAATCATCGTAGTTCTTATGCACTTGCATACGCGCCCACTCGTGGTAATCCAAACCGGCCCGCCTTAAGGCCTTGTCTTCTAGTTTAAATCCCAAAGGCTCAATCAGATGCAGTTGAAAACCGGTGTTGGCGCACAGGCGAATAATATTGCCCGTATTGGGCGGAATTTCTGGTTCAAATAAAACGACGTGTAACATGTTTAGTGGTTTATCCAGTTGTCGAGCCGCAAACCATCTACCCGGTCAAACTCTTTGGTGTTGTTGGTAACTAAAGTTAGCCCTTGGGAGCGGGCGTGGCCTGTGATCATCTGGTCGTAAGGGTCTATGGGTTGCCCGCTACGAGCCAGCCCGGCTCGAATTTGGCCGCTGTGCGTGGCTGCTCTGGCGTCGTAATCGATTGCCTCTAAGCGCGCGGCAAGGCCGTTTATGGTGGCTAGGTCTTGTGCAGGAGCAGCCGATTTTTCGGCGCCATATTTGAGTTCCATCAAGCAAAGAGTTGAGGTGCATAGCTGGCCAGAATGCTGTTCAAAAGCCCGCCGTACTTCTAACGGTTTGTTTTTGATGGCGTAGATCAAAATATTAGTGTCGAGCATGTACCGCAACATTAGAGGGTTTCGCGCTCTTGACCTTGTGGCTGCTCGCGTTCGGGCATAAAGTCTGCAGACACGTGGTTGTCATTAAACCAGCTGGCCCAAGACTCTTCGGCAGGCGCAATGAGTCGTGCGCGGTCCAGCACTGCCACGTCCACCTTTTTGACATCTTCGTCTAAGGCCGCGCTTTTCGGTAGGCGCACAGCTTGGCTGCGGTTGCTTTTAAATACACTACCTCGTTGCACGGCCTATCTCCTCTAGCGATGTTATACCGATAACTATGGCGCTACTTTGCGGGATATGTCAATTGGATATACCAATTTTAATTAAAGCCCAAGTTCGTTAATCTTACGGGTCAGGGTGTTGCGACCCCAGCCTAATAATTCTGCAGCTTCGCGACGACGGCCGTTAGTGTGGCTAAGGGCGGCTTCTATCATGACCTTTTCAAAAGCCGGCAGGGCGTGGTCTAACAATTGTTGTTGGCCAAATTGTAATTCTTTTTTTGCACATTTAGAAAGCAATACTTGCCAGTTGTCGTTGGCATCTGTTTTGTTGGTTTGCTGCTGCAGTTCTGGGGGCAGGTCGCTGACTAAAATTTGGTTGCCGCTGCCCATAACGCTTAACCAGCGACACACGTTTTCTAACTGACGCACGTTGCCTGGCCATGGCAGTTGTTGCAGGTGTTGTTCGGCCTCGCTGGACAGTAGTTTAGCTTCTACGGCCAGTTCTTTCGCGCTTTTTGTTAAGAAGTGCTGGGCTAGGGCGGGTATGTCCTCGCTGCGTTGGTTGAGGTTAGGCAGCGGAATACGGATGACGTTGAGGCGATGATACAAGTCTTCACGAAACAGGCCTTGTTCTACGCGTTTAGTAAGGTCTTGATGGGTGGCGGCAATAATACGCACGTCTACCTTCACAAGGCTGTGGCCACCCACGCGATAAAACTCGCCGTCGGCCAGTACCCGAAGTAGACGGGTTTGTGCTTCGGCCGGCATGTCACCTATTTCATCCAGAAACAACGTGCCGCGGTGGGCTTGTTCAAAGTGGCCTTTACGTTGATTGGATGCACCGGTAAAGGCGCCCTTTTCATGGCCAAATAACTCTGATTCGATGAGGTCTTTCTGAATGGCAGCCATGTTGAGGGGGATAAAGGGCTGCTCACTTCTGGGGCTGTGCTGGTGCAAGGCTTGGGCGATGAGTTCCTTGCCAGTGCCAGATGCGCCGTTGATCATGACTGTCATGTTAGACTGCGAGAGCCTGCCGATGGCGCGAAACACATCTTGCATGGCGGGGGCTTCACCAATAATTTGGGCGCTGGCAGCCGCTGGAGCGGGTTTGCTGGTGGCCATCTGCTCGGCTGCATGTTGTAGGCCGCGGCGCACCAATGCCACGGCTTCGTCGATATCAAAGGGCTTGGGTAAATAATCAAACGCGCCGCCTTGGTAGGACGCGACCGCACTGTCTAGATCTGAGTGGGCCGTCATAATAATCACCGGCACATCGGGCAGGCGTTGCTGCAGTTCTTGGAGCAGGCTTAAGCCGTCGATGCCAGGCATACGAATGTCGCTGATGATCAGTTTGGGTGAGCTGTGCGCTAGGGCATCTAGCAGTTGTTGGCCGTGTTCGTAGCTGGTGCTAGAAATTTGCGCCTGCGTTAAGGCCCGATCTAGCACCCAACGGATGGCATGATCGTCGTCTACTATCCATACGTCATGGTTCATGTTGATGACTCCATTGGTAGGTAAATATTAAAACAGGTGTAACTGGGGTGGCTGTCGCACTCAATAAGGCCTTGGTGCTGTTGCATTAGGCTTTGGGCAATGCTCAGGCCAAGCCCGGTACCTTGGGCGCGGTGGGTAACCATAGGCAAAAATATTTCTTCTTTAATGGCATCAGCAATGCCTGGTCCATTGTCTATAATGCTGATGCAACAGACTAACCGGTGGCACACGCTACCTATGGTGAAACGGCGTACGGCACGGGTTTTAAAGGTGATCCGGCCATTGCTTATGCGATGTTCGAGGAGCGCCTGTAGCGCATTAAGGGCGATGTTTAAAAACACCTGCGTTAGCTGGTTAGTGTCAATCAGTAGGTCTGGAAGGCTGGGGTCGTAATCTCGAACGATGTTAATGCGCTGATCCGCTTCGGCCTTGATGAGTTGCTCGATTTTATCCAACACCTGATGCACATTGTGGGCCTGCTTCTGGGCTTGGCGTTGTGGTCCGAGCAGACGGTCTACTAGGTCTCTCAGGCGATCGGCCTCAGAAATGATAATGTGGGTAAACTCTCGCTGCTCGGGCGTTAGCTCTCGTTCTAATAGTTGTGCAGAGCCACGTATGCCGCCTAACGGGTTTTTAATCTCGTGGGCTAGGTTGCGTACTAAGTTAGAAGAAGCGTGCTGCTGGGTTACCATGCGAGCCTCTTGCGTGAGTCGCTTCATACGTTCTAGGGGTTGGATTTCCAAGGCGAGGCTACCCAGTTCGTCTACGGAGGTTACCGTTAGGTCGATCCACAGTTGGCGGCCGTTGGTCTGCTGGATTCGTGTGTCGCGGATGGTAAAGGATTTTTGTTGGGCACAGCTTTGTTGTAGCTGTTGTGCAAGGTGTGGGTCTGGGTTTAATAATGCGGTTAGTGGCTCTAGCTGCATTTGGTGTTGGCTAACACGAAAGAGGTTTTCTGCTGCCAAGTTGAGCGCCACGATTTGCAAGCGTGAATTGACCAAAACGATGGCCGTTGAGAGGTGGTTAACTAAGCCGGCTAAGGCTTGGTTGGCTTGCAGAGGATTAGGCATAGCCGTCCTTTCTAGCGTGGGTTGTCACACGCGCACCAAAATAGTGCGCATGGGGTGCTTAAAAAGCCCTCCTAGGAGGGCTTTGTCTGTCGTCCTGACGCAGATCACTGCGCCGGAATGACGAGACTGATTAGCAAGAGTAGTAAAGGGCAAACTCAACTGGGTGAGTTACACTGTTTACTGCTTCTACTTCGCCGTTCTTCAGTTCGATGTAGGCATCGATCATTTCGTTGGTGAATACACCGCCACGGGTTAAGAACTCACGGTCAGCTTCTAGGCAAGACAATGCTTCTTCTAAGCTGGCAGCAACTGTTGGAATTGCTGCTGCTTCTTCTGCTGGCAAGTCATACAAGTCCTTGTCGGCTGCGTCGCCAGGGTGGATCTTGTTTTGGATGCCGTCAAGGCCAGCCATTAGAAGTGCTGCAAAGCAAAAGTATGGGTTAGCTGTTGGGTCAGGGAAACGTACTTCTACACGGCGACCGCGTGGGTTGCTCACATATGGGATACGGATAGACGCAGAACGGTTACGTGCAGAGTAGGCCAACATAACCGGAGCTTCAAAACCAGGAACCAAACGCTTGTAGGCGTTAGTTGAAGCGTTGGTGAAGGCGTTAAGTGCCTTAGCGTGCTTGATTACACCACCAATGTAGTAAAGTGCGATGTCAGACAAGCCGCCGTAGCCGTCACCAGCAAACAAGTTAACGCCGTCTTTCATGATGGACTGGTGCACGTGCATGCCAGAACCGTTGTCGCCAACGATTGGCTTAGGCATAAAAGTAGCTGTTTTGCCGTAAGCGTGGGCTACGTTGTGTACGCAGTACTTAAGAATCTGTACTTCGTCTGCCTTGCGAACCAAGGTGCTGAACTTAGTGCCGATTTCGTTTTGGTTGGCAGTGGCTACTTCGTGGTGATGTACTTCAACCTCAACACCCATCGCTTCCATAGCGTCACACATTGCGCCACGCATGTCGTGAGAAGAATCTACAGGAGGTACTGGAAAGTAACCGCCTTTAACGGCTGGGCGGTGCCCCATGTTGCCGCCTTCGATGGTGGCGTTAGACTGCCAAGCACCTTCTTCGGAGTTGATTTCGTACATGGCGCCTTGCATGTCGGCTTTCCACTTAACGTCGTCAAATACAAAGAACTCTGGCTCTGGACCAAAGAAAGCTGTATCGCCAATGCCGGTAGACTTAAGATATTCTTCGGCGCGTGTGGCAACAGAACGTGGGTCGCGGTCATAGCCCTGCATAGTGGCAGGTTCAATAACGTCACAACGAATGTTCACGGTAGTGTCTTCGGTGAACGGGTCTAATACGGCAGACGCATCGTCTGGCATGATGATCATGTCAGAGTCGTTAATGCCTTTCCAGCCACCGATGGATGAACCATCAAACATTTGGCCTTCTGAGAAGAAATCCTCATCTACAACGCGAGCCGGAATAGTCACGTGATGCTCTTTACCTTTGGTATCGGTAAAGCGTAGGTCAACCCAGCGTGCTTCGCTGTCTTGAATCATCTTAAGGGTGTTTGCAGACATAAAGTCTCTCCAATTATTAAGCCGGCTTTCGCGCCGGAGGTTTAGCTTGTTTGATGTATTGCTGTACTCTATAGCAACGGTCGTGCCAATATTTATTTTTGCATCAAAAACGACCATATTTGGCGGTTTTTCGAGGAAAAGCAGCGTTATTGCAGATGTTGTCGAGCAGTCGTTCATTTCCGTAGCTATAGTTTGCACCAAAATGGAGCGCTTTGGTAGTGCTTTGCACCAAACTTGGGCGATGTTGATTTAGCTTGTAATAATCCTCTATAGATACTGCGTATTGGCAGTATTTTTGCTATAATTTGCGCTGCATTTTTTTGGCGCTGTTATATGACAGCGCCCATACGTATTTTGGCCATGTTCTGTTGAGGCCGTTTGGAGTAGTGAGATGATCGAAAAGTTAAGAAATGTGGCGATTGTAGCCCACGTAGACCACGGTAAAACCACCTTGGTAGACAAGTTGCTAGAACAATCCGGCACCCTTGAACGTCGTGACCAAGGCTCCGAACGCATTATGGACTCTAACGACCAAGAAAAAGAGCGTGGCATTACCATTACCGCAAAAAACACTGCGGTAAGCTGGAATGGCTACCATATCAACATTGTAGACACACCAGGGCACGCCGACTTCGGTGGCGAGGTAGAGCGTGTTCTATCTATGGTAGATTGCGTATTGTTGTTGGTAGACGCCGTAGACGGCCCTATGCCGCAAACACGTTTTGTAACGCAAAAAGCATTCCAGCAGGGCTTAAGCCCAATTGTTGTTATTAACAAGATCGACCGTCCAGGCGCACGTCCTGATTGGGTAATGGATCAAGTATTTGATTTGTTCGATTCATTAGGTGCGACTGATGAGCAGCTAGACTTCCCTGTCATGTACGCCTCGGCGATTAACGGCATTGCCGGCACTTCTGTGGAAGACATGGCCGAAGACATGACGCCATTGTTTGAGGCTTTGGTTGAGCACGTTAAAGCCCCAGACGTAGACTTAGAAGGCACTTTGCAAATGCAAATTTCCGCCTTAGATTATTCAAGCTATGTAGGTGTTATCGGCGTAGGCCGTATTAAGCGTGGCACCATGAAGGTTGGCCAGCAGATTAAGGTGGCTGGGTCTGACGGTAAAGTTCGTACTGCTAAGCTACAAAACGTAATGAGCTACATGGGTCTTGAGCGTATTGATGTGCCAACAGCTCAAGCTGGCGACATTGTATGCGTGACGGGTATTGAAGGATTAAATATCTCTGACACTCTCTGTCATCCAGATCACGTTGAAGCTTTACCGCCGCTAAGCATCGACGAGCCAACCGTATCTATGACCTTCCAGGTTAACGATTCGCCGTTTGCTGGCTTAGATGGTAAGTATGTCACTAGCCGTAACATCCGTGACCGTTTGGACCGTGAATTGATCCACAACGTTGCCTTGCGTGTTGATCCAGGTGATTCACCAGACCGTTTTGTTGTCTCTGGCCGTGGTGAATTACACTTGTCGGTATTGATCGAAAGCATGCGCCGTGAAGGTTTCGAGATAGGTGTGGGTCGTCCACAGGTTATCGAGAAAGAAGTTGATGGCGTAATGATGGAGCCATACGAAGCCGTATTGATCGACTGTGAAGACCAGCATCAAGGTTCTTTGATGGAAGAAATGGGTCGTCGTAAAGCAGAGATGACCAACATGGAGCCAGACGGCAAGGGCCGTACACGTTTAGAATTCATCATTCCTTCACGTGGTTTGATTGGTTTCCGTGGTCAGTTCCTCACCTTGACTTCTGGCAGTGGCGTAATGACGTCGTTGTTTGATCACTACGGTGAAGTGAAGAAGGGGGCTTTGGCTGAACGTCAAAACGGCGTATTGATCTCTATGGTTAAAGGCAAGATCTTAGCCTTTGCTTTGTTCAACCTACAAACCCGTGGTCGCTTAATGGTTGAGCCAAACATCGACGTATACGAAGGTATGCTTATTGGTGTTCACAGCCGTGGTAACGACTTGGCGGTTAATCCAACTAAGGGTAAGCAGCTAACTAACATTCGTGCTGCAGGTACTGATGAAAATATCGTGCTTAGCCCGCCAATTCGTTTTACCCTTGAGCAAGCGCTTGAGTTTATCGAAGACGATGAGTTGGTAGAAGTCACACCTAACTTCATTCGTTTGCGTAAGCGTTTACTTACCGAAACTGCGCGTAAGCGTGCGCCAAAGTAAGCAGCCCTAAGGCATAAAAATAGCCGGCCAATGTGTCGGCTTTTTTTGTGTCTGCCATTTGTGAGTCAAATTAGCGTAGTATAGTGGAAGGCCATTGGGTGGAACTAACACCTTGATGACAGGTTTTTAGCTTATACGGTTATGTTTGAGAAGGTCATGAAATTATCTATTGTTATTGTCGCCTGCCTTGTACTTTCGGCCTGTGCGGGTTCATCACCTCAGCCCACACTATTGGGTGATGAAAATACCGAGGTGCCGAGTTTTACCGCATCTTACAATGCCTTTAGCTGTGACCAGCTCTATTCGGAAGCGCGACGTATCACCGAGCAAATGCACGACATGGCTGGCGTGAAGGATGCGGATGCCAAAATGGAGCGTCTAGAGTTAATCGGTGGTGTGCTGTACTGGCCGGTGTTGTTGTTTGTGGATGGCAGTAGTGACTCTGCGGCTGCCCAGTCTGAGTATGAGCAGCTTAAGGGGCGGTTGCTGAATTTGTCTGACTGGGTGAGCCTAAAGCAATGCAATGTGTAGGTGTGATGTGAGGCTGAGTAAATAACAGGCATAAAAAAAGCAGCTCTTTCGAGCTGCTTTCTGTGGCCGGTTTATTTTTATTATTAGGCCAAAGGATGTCTTTTTTTCTTATTGCGCTTATTATTTTTATTGGCGCTGGGGGAATACTACCAACATTCCCCTCAGTGTCTAATACTAAAAAGTTATAGATCGATGCCAAAAGAGCATATGCAGGCTAGAAAGGCTTTTGTGACTGTATAACCCGCGTCTTGTGGCATTTTGTATAGAGGCCTAAAATAGGCTGTTTAAACACCTTTAAAGAGTCAACCCCCATGGCGAGTATTAACGTTTCCTATCCTCATCAACGCACTTTAGAAGAAGCGAGAGAGGCGGCGCAAACCTTTGCCGGCAAATTACAGGCAAAACTGGGTGTAGAAAGCCGTTGGCAAGATAACACCTTATTGCTCGAACGCACGGGCGTCAATGGTTCTATGAACTTGTCTGACGGTCTGGTGGAGGTGGATCTAACCTTGGGCATGATGCTGACCCCGATGAAGGGTCAGATTGAGGCTGAAATCAATAAGCAGCTAGCACGTTATTTGGGGTAGATTGCTCCCATGAGCGCAGCGAAGCAATCTATAGAATGTAGCGGCTCAGGTCTTGGTCCTTAGCTAAGTCCTTAAGGTTGTTGTCTACATAGGCCTGGTTGATAACGACCTTGGCGCCGTCAGCAAGGTTGGCAGTGAACGACAGGTCCTCAAGCAACCGCTCTAATAAGGTGTGCAAGCGGCGTGCGCCAATGTTTTCGGTGCTCTCGTTCACTTCGTAGGCCAGCTCGGCTAAGCGCGTTACGCCGTCTGGGCTAAATTCTAACTCCACCCCTTCTACGCCCATTAATGCTTGATACTGCTGTGTGAGTGAGTAGTTGGGTTCGGTAAGAATGCGCGCAAAGTCTTCTGGTCGTAGGGCTTTAAGCTCCACTCGAATAGGTAAGCGGCCTTGTAACTCTGGAATCAAGTCGGATGGTTTAGCTACATGGAAGGCACCGGACGTGATAAACAAAATGTGGTCGGTTTTCACCATGCCGTATTTGGTGGTTACGGTACAGCCTTCAATAAGAGGTAATAAGTCACGTTGCACACCTTCTCTAGACACATCACCGCTACTGCCTTCTTGTTTCTTGGCGATTTTGTCAATTTCGTCCAAGAACACAATACCGTTTTGTTCTACTGCGTCTAAGGCTTGCTGCTTGAGATCGTCTTCTTTGACCAGTCCAGCGGCTTCTTCATCTTGTAATTGTTTTAAAGCGTCGGATATCTTTAGCTTACGGGTTTGTTTTTTGTCTTTGCCCATATTGGCAAACAAGCCCTGTAGCTGATTAGTCATGTCTTCCATGCCAGGAGGTGCCATGATCTCCACACCCATGGGCGTGGCAGACACTTCAATTTCGATCTCTTTGTCGTTTAACTGGCCTTCACGCAGCTTTTTACGGAACACCTGTCGGGTGCCCGATTCTTTGTTATCAGCTTGGTCGTCGACACCTCGAGCGGGTGGCAGTAATACATCCAAGATGCGCTCTTCGGCTCGGTCGGCGGCCGTGTTAGCAACCTCTGTCATGGCATCTTCGCGCAGCATTTTCATGGCGGTTTCCATGAGGTCGCGAATGATGGATTCCACATCGCGGCCTACGTAGCCGACTTCAGTGAATTTAGTAGCTTCAATTTTTATGAAGGGCGCGTGAGAGAGTTTGGCCAAACGGCGAGCAATTTCGGTTTTGCCTACACCGGTAGGTCCGATCATCATGATGTTTTTAGGTGCAATCTCGGCACGCATGTTGGGCTCGAGCTGCATGCGACGCCAGCGGTTACGTAGGGCAATGGCCACCGCGCGTTTTGCATCATGCTGGCCAATAATGTGGTTGTCGAGTTGGCTGACAATTTCAGCGGGAGTCAAATGAGACATAATTCAGCCTTATGAGTTACTTTGAGAATCAAGCTCAATAGTTTCGATGGTGGTTTGGTGGTTGGTGAAGACACAAATGTTGGCGGCTATATCGAGGCTTTTTTCCACAATTTCTTGAGCCGACAACTCGGTGTTGTCCAACAAGGCAGAAGCGGAGGCCTGTGCATAGTTGCCACCCGAACCAATGGCAATAAGGCCGTGTTCTGGTTCAATTACATCACCGGTGCCGCTTATGATGAGGGAAGCTTCTTCGTTGGCGACCACTAACATGGCTTCTAATTTGCGTAGGGCACGGTCACTGCGCCACTCTTTGGCAAGCTCAACGGCGGAGCGAACGAGTTGACCATGGTGCTTTTCTAGCTGGCTTTCAAAACGTTCGAATAAAGTGAACGCGTCGGCCGTGCCACCGGCAAATCCGGCGATAACTTTGTCGTGGTAAAGGCGGCGCACCTTACGGGCGTTGCCTTTCATTACCGTGTTGCCGAGGGATACTTGGCCGTCACCGCCCAAAACAACTTGGTTGCCGCGGCGTACAGATACAATAGTGGTCATGGTTTAGTCCTAACGTGAATAGCCTAGCTTGGATGAGGTACACAAGCCTGATTGTTTGTGGATGGGGTCAGATGGCCAAAATTCAACCAGTAACTTAGTTACTGGTTTTATTGATTCGAATCGATTCGATGCCTTGTTGAGCTAAAATGTCTTCGGCTTTGTTAAGGGTGGAGCGGTTGCTAAACGGACCAATACGCACGCGATACCAGACAGAACCGCTGCTGGACGTGGTTTTTTCTGCTACTACATTAGGCATGTTGAGCAAAATTAGCTGGGCTCTAAGGCGATCTGCGTCGGCTAAGCGACGAAATGAACCAGCTTGTAGCAGGGTATTGGTCTTTTTGTTGGGATCCTTGGGGGTGGAGAGATAGGCCTCAACTTTGCCTGGCGTGACTTGGCTGTCTGGCAGCAAGGTATAAAAATCGAAACTGTCGGTTTTTTCGGGGGTGGCTTGCGCCTTCTCTACCGGTTTGCTGGAGGTGGTTTTAGAGGCGGCTTTTTCTGCCACCATTTTGCTGGCTTTGGTGTCATCAGGTTGTTGAGATAACATCAATAAACCGCCTACAAAGGCAATGCTTACCAGCAGCGTAAACAGCATCACAAAACGAGAAACAGCAGGCTTATGCTGTTTCTTTTTGGCTTTACGTTTGGCGTAGTCGTGGGGTGCCACGGTTACATTTGCTCCGGCGCATCAACACCTAACAATTGCAAACCGTTGGCCATTACCTGACGAGTTGCCATGCATAGGCACATACGGGCGTTACGCAGTTCGGCATCATCAATCACCATGCGATGGGCGTTGTAGTAGCTGTGGAAGTTACTGGCTAGGTCTTTAAGGTAATGCGCAACTTGATGGGGCTCATGGTTGGTGGCCGCATTGGCGATCACCTCTGGGTACAATTCAATCTGCTGCATCAAATCGATTTCGGCCGTTTCTGTGAGTTTGTCCAGTTGGGTTAGGCCTTGGTTTTGGTCCCATGGCATGTCTTTTTCGGCCAATTTTCGGATCAAAGTACAGATGCGCGCATGGGCGTATTGGATGTAATACACTGGGTTGTCTTTACTCTCCGATTTGGCTAGCTCTAAGTCAAAGTCCATGTGTTGCTCGGCTTTGCGGGTGACGTAAAAGAAGCGTGAGGCGTCTTTGCCCACTTCTTCGCGTAATTCACGCAAGGTGACAAAAGAGCCACTACGGGTGGACATTTGTACTCGCTCTTGGCCCCGATACAAAATGGCAAACTGCACCAATTTGACGACTAAGCGCGCTGGATCGATCCCGAGGGCTTGGAGAGCGGCTTTAACCCGTGTGATGTAACCATGGTGGTCGGCACCCCATACGTTAATCACCGTGTCCATACCACGCTCGAATTTGTTTAAGTGATAGGCAATGTCGGAGGCAAAGTAGGTGGTTTGGCCGTTGTCACGTTTGACTACCCGGTCTTTGTCATCACCAAAGTCGGTGGAGCGGAACCACAATGCGCCACCGTCTTCATACACGTTGCCTTGTTCTTGTAGCTTGGCTATAGCGCGCTCGACTTGGTCACCTTGGTCTAGGCTGCGCTCGGAGAACCAGTTTTCAAAGTCGACGCCAAAGCCGTGTAGGTCATGCTTGATGTCGTCACGAATTGAGTCGAGGCCGGCATCAAATACCAAACGATAGTCATCTGCACCGAGTAGGTTTTGGGCTCGCTCGATGAGGTTGTCAATATGCTTTTCTTTGTCACCTTCTGGGGCATCGGCATGCAGGTCTGCCATCACTGCTGCAGCGCTATGTTTTAAACGCTCACCTGCTTGGTTGTGTAGCTGCTTGGCAATGTCATTAACGTAATCACCTTGATAGCCGTTGCTGGGAAATACAATGGCTTCGCCCGCTTGCTGGAGGTAACGCAGCCATACACTGGCCGCCAAAATATTCATCTGACGACCGGCGTCATTAACGTAGTATTCACGTTGTACGTCATAACCCGCAGCGGATAACAAATTAGATACGCTGGCGCCGTATGCTGCACCACGCCCGTGGCCTACGTGGAGCGGGCCTGTAGGGTTAGCAGAGACAAATTCAACTTGAATCTTGTGACCTTGGCCAGCATTATTACGGCCATAAGCATCGGCTGCGGCGAGTACTTTGCCTACCACGGCTTGGGTGGCGTCTTGGCTAATAAAGAAGTTAATAAAACCTGGGCCTGCAATTTCGGTTTTAACCACCGACGGTGATGGTGGTAAGTGACTACAAATTAACTCGGCAATATCGCGCGGTTTACGGCGTGCGGCCTTGGCTAAGGTTAAGGCTACATTGCTGGCTAGGTCGCCATGGGTTTTGTCGCGGGTGTTGTCGATGTTGATGTTGGCGACAAGGTTAGCGTCAAAATCGCCGCTGGTTTTAAGGGCGTTGATGGCTTGTTGAATTAGGTCGGCAATGTGTTGCTTCATGGCAGTGTACGGGCTTCTAAAAAGGTTAAATAAGGCCACAAGATGGGCTTTGGGTGTTGTGCGTGGGTAAGGGGTGATTATCCCAGTTCTTGCGGGTCTATGTCTAGACTCCAGCGGATTTTACGTGCGCCAGGATGCTGATCCAGTCGTGTACATAATTGCTGTAATAGTTGTTGTAACTTTTTGCGGTTGGGGTGTTGTAATTGTATTTGGGCGCGGTAAAAATGAGCTCGGCGTGCCATAAATGCCGGCATAGGCCCAAACATAAGTAGAGATCGTGTTAGGTCGGCTAGTAAGGGATCTTGCACCTGCTGAGCCAGCCAATGCAACAAGGTGAAGGCGTGGTTAGCATCTTTGGCTTGGGCGTGAAATAACGCCATGTGACCTAGGGGTGGCAAGTCACTTTGTTGGCGGCTGGCCAGCTCTTGTTGGGCAAAGGCGTTGTAACCCTTTGTTACCAGCAGATCAATGGTGGGGTGGTCGGCCTGATAGGTTTGAATAACGGCGGTGCCAGGGATATTCTCACGTCCCGCTCTACCAGCGGTTTGTACCAGCAACTGTGCTAGTTTTTCTGGGCCACGAAAGTCGCTACTAAAGAGGCTGGCGTCGGCATCCAAAATGGCAGCCAGAGTAACCTTAGGGAAATGGTGACCTTTGGCTAGCATTTGTGTGCCCAATAGCAGGCAGGGGCCACCGGAATGAACCTGCGCTAGCATGGTTTCTAAGCTGCCTTTATTGCGCGTGGTGTCACGGTCGATACGGTAGACCGGTGTATTGGGGAACAGGTTTTGTAGCTGCTCTTCTGTGCGTTCCGTGCCTTGACCCAGAGGTTTGAGCTGGTGGCTATTGCATTGAGGGCAATGTAAATAAATGGGTTGTTGGTGTTCGCAGTGGTGGCAATGTAAACGCGGCGGCCTTCGATGTAGTGTCATGTTGGCGTCGCAGGCGGGGCATTGTGCCGTTTGCCCGCAAGACTGGCACTGTAGGCTTGGTGCAAAACCACGGCGGTTGAGCATCAACAATACTTGGTGCCCCAGCTCCAGCTGAATTGCAACCATGTCTTGTAACTGTAGCGAAATACCCGCTTGCTGTGGTTGGTTACGTAGATCAATCACTTCATAACGCTGATTGCTAGCGCCGCCTGCGCGTTGCGTTAATAACCATTGTTGGAACCGCCCCCGAGCTACATTGGCCAGGCTTTCCAAAGACGGCGTTGCAGAGCCCAGCACGATAGGAATGTGGGCATCTGCTGCGCGTTTAATGGCTAAGTCGCGACCATGGTAACGAAAGCCTTCTTGCTGCTTATAGGCTTGGTCGTGTTCTTCATCAATGATGATTAAGCCCAACTTTGGGATCGGCGTAAACAGCGCTGATCGGGTGCCAATGATAATGTCGGCTTGGCCTAAGTTGGCTTGTTGCCAGGCATTTAAGCGTTGATGTTCAGTAAGCCCAGAATGTAATGCTAAAACGCGGTTATTAAAGCGCGTCTCAAGACGCTGCAATAACTGCGGTGTCAGGCCGATTTCTGGCACTAACAACAAAATACGTTGGCCGCTAGCAAGCATCTGCGCCATGGCTTGCAGGTAAACTTCGGTTTTGCCACTACCCGTGACGCCGTTGATTAAGTGGCAGCTAAAGGAGTTGTGCGCGTTAGCTAGATGAGACACCACTGCGGCCTGTTCTGCATTAAGATTTAAGGGTTGTTGCGACAGTTGTAAGCTGATTGCTTGTGGCTCTGGCTGGCTGGTGCTGAGCCATTGTTTTTCTATAAAAGGTTTGAGTTGGCTAGGTTTGATGCCGTACTTTTGTAGCTGGTCCAAATTGAATGCTGGCGCCAGTGTTTGCAACTGCTGCCATAGGGCTTTTTGTTTATGGGCGCGGCCAAAGTCGGGTTCAACGTCGGCTAATTTCCAGTTAAGTTGAATCAACTGGTTAGGTTTGGCTTGCCTTAATTTGGCGGGCAATAAATGTATGAGCGCATCGCCTACGGGGTATTGGTAATATTCGGCAGCCCAAAGGCCCAGTTGCCACAGTGCGGGCGGCAATAAGGCCGTGGTATCTAGGTAACCTAGAATGGGTTTGATTTTGTTAGCATCAAAGGTCGTGGCATCACTCATGCCTACAATTAAGCCCACCCGTTCGCTGCGCCCAAAAGCCACCCGTACGCGCAAACCTATGGCAGGCACAGGTATTGAGTCACTTGCTGCCAGCGGCAAGTAAGTAAACTCTTGGCGCAGGCCAGTAGCGAGAACAATATGGAGGTATTTGGGCACGGTGAGTAGGGCACGCTTTAATGCTGGGTAAGGCGCTTATGCTACACCAAAGTGGGTGTATATGGTTTGTTTTGCTTATTTAATGCCACGATTAGCTGGTTTACACCGGTGCTGGTAGGAAAAAGCTTGCTTATCTATACCTGTCTGGTAAAATTCCGCCTCTATTTTTATGGCTTGCCGGTTGTCGGTTTGCCTATTTGACCGATGCGGTGCTTGGCAATAGATCAAGTGGCGGCGTCATAACCCTGAGGTTATTCCCCATGCAAAAAGACATTCATCCTAAGTATGAATCAATCAAAGCCACTTGTTCTTGTGGCAACGTTGTAGAAACTCGCTCTACCCTATGTCAAGACATGCACATCGACGTATGTTCAGCTTGCCACCCGTTCTACACCGGTAAGCAGAAAGTACTAGACGTTGGCGGCCGTATCGATCGCTTCAACAAGCGTTTTGGTGCACGTACTACCAAGTAATTGGTACTGCGCAAACCGAACGTTAAAAAAACCCGCTAAGGCGGGTTTTTTTATGTTTTGAGTTTTTTAAACCCGCTGAGCATGGCCTCTGATAGCTGATCAATGTCTGAATTGTTCATGGTGGTCGATAAGGCTGCTGAACAGGTCTCAATCATCAAAATATTTTGCTCGAACAGATGGCTTAGTAGGTGTTTAGTTTGTGAGGATTGCCTAGTGCTCATAAAACTCGTGCGGTAGTCCGTAGGTGCGTCGGCCTGAAGGTGAATACGGAACATCGACCCGGCTCCAGTGATACAGGCCTCAATGTCAGCAATTTTAATAGCTTCGTTAATTTGGTCTATAGCTCTCTGGGCTAGCTGATTGAGCTTTGTTACGGCCGCTTGATCGAACATTTTCATGCTAGTTAAACCCGCAACCATAGTGATTGGGTTGGCTGAATAAGTTCCAGAATGAGGGAACAGCAGCTTGTCTGCTAATGGATCCATAACGCCCATCACGTCACTGCTGCCGGCAATAGCCCCAACTGGAAAACCGCCGCCGATCATTTTTCCTAAGGCGGTAAGGTCTGGCTTAATTTTGTACCAACCTTGAGCGCCTTCGTATGTAGACCGGTATGTTATGACTTCGTCACAAACAAGCAGTGAACCGTTTTTGTTGGTCCATTGGCGTAAGGCAAACATAAACTCTTCACTTGCTGGCATCAGGCCCACACGGTGGGGGAGTTGATCAACTAAAACACAAGCAAGTTGTTGGGCATGTTGGTCTAAAATCTCAATAGCCCGCTTGGGGTCGTTAAAGGGAATGACCACCACATCGTTGAGTGCGGCGGTTGGTGTGCCGTAGGACACTGGTATGCTCGCCGGGTTTGAAGCGTCGCCCCAGTTGTTTGGATTTGCTGTTTGGCTCACTTCCGCATAATCATAGACGCCGTGATACGCGCCTTCGACCTTGGCGATTTTTGCCCGCCCAGTATAAGCCCGGGCTGCCTTAATGCAGCCCATGACTGCTTCGGTACCGGAGTTTACAAAGCGCAATTTTTCGATGGAGGGGGACCGTGCAACAAGGTGTTCGGCATAGTCCACTTCTATTTCTGTGGCCAAATTAAAAGCCGAGCCTTTGTGTAGTTGCGCGGTAACGGCTGCTATAACTTGGGGGTGCGCATGGCCATGAATCAAAGAAGCCATATTATTAGCAAAGTCGATGCGAGACACGCCTTCAATGTCGGTGATTCTACAGCCTTTGCCGCTGGCCGCATAAATAGGGTGGGGTTTGCGTAATACCGCGTTGCGACTCACACCACCTGGCATCACTTTTAGTGCCCGCTGATAGGTCAATAGGCTGGTGCTGATTGATGGCTCAATTGATGAATTCATATGGGTACCTGATTAAGGTTGCAAGGTTAAGGTGGCGCCTGTTCGAGCTTGCAGATAAGTAAGGTCTACACCCGGTGCCATTTCGGTCACTACTAACCCTTTGTCTGTGACATCGATAACGGCTAAGTCGGAAAATATTCGCTTCACAACAGCTTGGCCCGTAAGCGGGTACGTACATTGATGAAGAATTTTTGGCTCCCCAGGCTTAGTGGTGTGTTGAGTAATGACAAAAATGGTTTTTACACCTGCCACTAGGTCCATGGCGCCGCCCACAGCTGGGATCGCATCTGGCGCACCGGTAGACCAGTTTGCAAGGTCTCCTTTGGCAGATATTTGCATCGCACCTAATACACAGATGTCGATGTGTTGGCCGCGAATCATGGCAAAACTGTCGGCGTGGTGAAAGTAAGCTGCGCCAGCAATCGCCGTTATCGGTCTTTTCCCTGCGTTAATTAGCTCTGGATCTACAGCGTCTTCGGCGGGCGGCGGTCCCATGCCTAGGAGGCCATTTTCTGTATGATAAATAACCTCGCGCCCGGCGGGGATGTACTGGGCCACTTGTTCGGGTATGCCAATGCCTAGGTTTACGTAGCTGCCATCTGGAATATCCAACGCTGCGCGCTGCGCCATTTGAGTTCGGCTCCATGGTGTCACTGTCTGAACATCTTCAAGGGCGGAAGTGTTTAGCTTACTCATGGGTAATGCCTCTTTGCGTTGACCAGTTGTGACTCGTAGGCAGGCTCGGGTACGGTAACCACTCGATTAACAAATACCCCCGGGGTGATCACGTGTTCGGGGTGGATTGAACCTAGATCAACTTGTGCCTGGGTTTGTACCACTGTGGTATGGGCAGCCATAGCCATAATGGGTGCGAAATTACGCGCTGTTTTGTTGTAGGTTAGGTTGCCATACCGGTCTGCACTGAGGCTTTTAATAAGAGCGAAATCCGCAGTTAGGCCAAACTCTAATACGTGGTCTCGCCCATTAAAGTGTCGGATTTCTTTGCCTTCGGCAAGAGGTGTGCCCACTGACGTAGCGGTATAGAAGGCGGGTATACCTGCGCCGCCAGCACGTATACGTTCGGCTAGGGTGCCCTGGGGTACTAGCTCCAGTTCAATATCTCCGTTTCTATAGAGATCGGGGAATACGGTTGAGTTGGCCGTGCGCGGAAAAGAACAAATCATTTTGCCGACCTGGCGGTTTTCAATCAGAGCGGCTAAGCCAACGTGACCGCTACCGGTATTGTTGTTAACCACGGTCAGGTTTTTAGCGCCGTGGTCTATGAGCGCATGCAATAGCTCAATAGGGCTGCCTGCCTCACCAAAGCCGCCTACCATTACAGTGTCGCCATCTTTAATGTCGGCTACGGCTTCTGCCAAACTGGCAATGCTTTTGTTTATCATGGTGTTTCGATCCTATCGGTTTAGCGAATCAAAAGTTTGAGTTTGTCGCCCACACGGTCCCAGTTTTTAGCATCAGCTAGGCTAGCAGGCGAAGTGGTGATGTTGGGCCATTCTTGTGCTAATTCTTCATTAAGATCGATAAAGGCTTCTTGCTCTTCGGGCAGATTATCTTCTGAGAAAATGGCATTTGCAGGGCATACGGGGCGGCACAAATCACAATCGATACATTCGTCAGGGTTAATGACGATGAAGTTTTCTCCCTCGTAGAAACAGTCCACGGGGCACACTTCAACGCAGTCACCATATTTGCAGTTGATGCAGTTTTCACCGACAACATAGGTCATGTGGCAGCCTCCTACGTAGACTAAATCAACTCACTTCCGCGAGTTTAAGATCTGAGTGGTCTACGGCAGGAGCAAATAAGCCTGCTTCGTCATAAATGACTCGGTCATCGTAACCACTAAACCAAATGGCTTCTGGATTACGTCCCATAATTGCAACTTTTCCGCGCAAAGGGGCGTCGGCTGCGCCGCGTAGAAGCTTCATGATCACAACGCCATTTTCGCTTCCTGCTACACCTGGCATTGGGTCATTGGTTACCGCAACTACCTCAGTTTTACCTTTATAGTGGGTAATTGACAATCGAGCGTGAGCTTCAACTCCAGAAAGGCCTTTTTGAGACTCGTTAAGAATGTTCCAAGCGTCTTCGATGGGTAAGTTAAAGGCCTTATGGCCTACGATGTCTCGACCACAGAAGAAGTAGTGGTTTTCTACTCGATTACGTTTGAGCTCACGCTGCATAATGCGCAGGGCGTCGGGATCATTATTGATGCCCTTAATAAGTGGCGCCTGGTTGTCGATGTTAAGCCAGTTACGGCTGCCCAATGCATGAATTGCCCTTTGTGTGCTTGGTACCCACGTCAATCCTCCGTCAGGATGATCAATGTAATTGCCGTTGGCATCTTTTTGTAGAAATTCATCAGGGTGATTGAAATGCACCATAAAGCGCAGCTTTGTTTCTGGATAAGTAGCATGAAACTTATCCAGCATGTCGAAGAAGCTTTCGTCAAAGCGATCTGGGAAAAAGGCTAATTCTTTAGTGCCTATACGTATTGATTCGATACCTGTTTCTGCAAGTGCCGAAAACCAAGCGGCAATGTTCTTATTGCCCAACACCATGGGATCGCCGCCAGACATGAGGATTTCTCTGAGTTTTTCGCGTCCAGTGATGGGGTGCCGGCCGCCGCCTTCGGCAACTTCAGTATTATGCTGTTTGATGTAATTAACTAATTCGGGTATTTGCGCCAAGCCTTTTGGGGCTATGGTGCCATCGGGGCGTGCAACATCTTTTTTGGCGATGAGTTCCTCTCTGTAGCAAAAGCGGCAATGGGCAGAGCAGGTAGAGGCTACATAGATGAGGCCAAGTTCATATTTGTGTATGAGACCTTCGATGGGGCTATAGTCCATTTGTTTGCCTGGATCTGATGCACCGTCTAAATCAAAAGTTTCTTTTGGGCTGGCTTTAACCAGCACCTGAATAGGTTGGCTGTTTTTGGCCAGTTCAAAATAGTGGCGAGTCATTTTAACCGGCATGCGGGATTCCACATCGCGGGTGGTGTTTTTAAGCGCTACCAATTCGGCTATTTCTGCTTCGCTATAAAAGCCCTTCATATCTTCGGGCACTTTACCTTGAATAAACTTCTTTAAACCGGTCACTACTTGGCGGTCATATTTAGCGTTGTCTACGGAATCCAAAAATGCCTGTGACTTGGCGGACGGTTGGTATGTGTCTGTAGTGGTCATAATGTAGGCCTGTGGGTAAGGTTGCTCGAATAGCGCAGCTGTAAGGGCTCGTGCAAACCATTATTGACCTTGTCTGTAAGGGCGGCAATCGACTTATCCTCACACCAGCATTGCTAAATGGAATGGCTGTGGTTGAATTAACTTAGCTTTGGATTTGTTGAAGCACGTCATTTAATGATGGTTGTTGGATTGTTAAAGCTGGCTTAGTTAGAATGTCTACTCAAATTAATTTTACCCATTGCTAAACGTTATGATTAACCCACGTCGACTGCTCCCAAGTATTAGCATGCTTATGGCGTTTGATGCAGCTGCACGGAGTGGCAGTTTCACCACCGCCGCTAAAGAACTCAGCCTCACGCAAGGAGCTGTGAGTAAACAAATTAATAGTTTGGAGGCCCTGCTGGGTGTAAAACTATTTGTTCGTTTGCACCAAGCGGTTGAACTCACTGACTCTGGCAAAGTTTACGCTCAAGAAATACTAACCGCCTTAGACCACATTCGTGCCGCGTCCTTCAGAGTGATTAGCAGCCCTCAAGGCGGTATGCTCAATGTTGCGGTACTGCCTACCTTTGGTACACGATGGCTTATGCCGCGGTTGCCTAGTTTTTTAAAAGCATACCCAGATATCACTTTAAATTTTATGACACGGCTGTCGTCGTTTGATTTTCGAACAGAGGATATACACGCGGCGGTTCACTTTGGTGCCGATGACTGGCCGGGTACCGAATCGACTTACCTTATGGGGGAAACTGTGGTGCCTTTGTGCTCGCCGCAGTTTAAGGCGGAGTATGGGGTAAGGGTTGCTTCAGACCTGGCTCGGGTCCCTTTGCTACACATCAGCAGCCGTAGTGGTGCTTGGCAACAATGGTTTTTAGCCCAAAACATGGGCCCCCAAAACTCTCGAGGCATGGTATTTGAAGAATTCTTAACCGCAGCACAAGCTGCGGTGGCAGGTACTGGCGCAGTTCTGTTGCCTGAGTTCTTGGTAAATCATGAATTGGAACGTGGGGAGCTCGTTGCAATCGACACCCAGCCCATTAAAAGTGATTATGGTTATTACCTGGTAGTACCTCAACAACAGGCACACTATGCCCCTGGTATTTTGTTTAAAGAGTGGCTATTGGACCAAGTTGGCGATGCCTAAGTCCCGGAATATGCGTAGTGAGCTACCTTTTTTGAATTTATTTTTAGGCTGTGATTTAAAAAAATATGAGTTAAAAAACAATTTGTTAGGGCGTTTTTTAATTATAAAAACCTAATGGTTTTTGGGTTCCTACAAAATAAATTGAAGCTAAACTACTTGTCAGCGAGAATAAAGGGCGTATGCTACTTAAATAGTCGAATAAGTAAATACGACTTTTCGGTCCTGCGTTGAGCGGTTTAGACGCTGTTGGCCATATATTTTTAGTTGGAGGAATCAATGAATAATTTTAATAAAAAACTTCTCAAAACTTTATCTGTATCAGCACTTGGTTTGGTTTTAGCATCAGGTGCGGCACACGCTGAGAATCTAAAAATGTTGACTGCATGGGGTGGCAACCATTCAGGCACGGCCAACATGGCTTATGGCTACAACGACTTAGTATCCAGCTTGTCCTCAGGGGACATCAATATTAAACCCTTTGGCCCAGAGGTAGTGCCCGCAGGTAAGCAGTTGCAACCTGTGTCGGCGGGTGTTTTTGATATTATTTATACCCACGGTTTGTACCATACAGGTACCACGGGTATAGGCGCAGCTGTCGATGCAGTTGCCGGCGATGTAGATAAGCGTCGATCTTCAGGTATTTGGGAGTGGGTAGACAACCATTATCAAACTACACAAAATCTTAAAATTCTTTCCATACCTACGGCCACTACGGGCTTTCGCTTTTTCTTAAAAGAGCCAATGGATGCAGGGTCTAAGCTAAATGGTAAGAAGATTCGCGCGTTGCCGTCCTACAATAAAATTGTAGGTTCACTGGGTGGCACGGCGGTAATAATTCCTTTTGGCGAGCTATATTCAGCGACTGAAAAAGGCGTTATTGATGGACTTGTATGGCCAAGTGTAGGCGCTGTTGGATTTAAATTCCACGAAGTTGCCCCGTACCTTGCTGAACCCGCTTTTGGTACGGTTTCATATTTAATCATGATGAACTTGGATAAGTTTAATTCTCTTGACGCTGACGCTCAGAAGATTTTGCTAGATGCAGGTTACGAATTGGAGAAGAATACCATTGGTATATTTAACGAGTTGCTGAAGGTAGAAACTGCAGCCATGGAAGCTGCGGGTGCAAAAACCACTTCGATTGGCTACACTCTAGACGAAGCCAACGCTTTGTTTGCAGCACGGGCAATGGAAGTAGCCGTGGAAAACACCGGTGCAACGGGTGAAGCCTTCCGTGACTTTGTTAAATCCAAAGGCATGTAAAAGGTATTAACCTGAAAGCCGTCTTATGGTGACATAGGACGGCTTTCATTTTTCTGAGGAAAGTACCCATGTCGTCTTTTATATCCAAACTTTATAGCATCCAGGATGTCATCACCAAGATGTCTGCAACCTTTGCTGCTATAGGGCTAGGGTCAATTGTTACCGCCTATGTGTATGAAGTGGTAACACGTTACTTTTTCAATTCACCTACGGCCTGGGTTAGTGACTATGTGTCTTACGCCCTAGCCGCGTCGGTGTTTTTAGCACTGCCTAAAGTGACGCAAGACAAGCAACACGTTGCAGTCACTATTCTTGTGGATATCATGCCTACTAAATGGGCAAATATTATATATACCATCATTAGTTTGATTGGTTTTTTATGTTTGAGCTTTGCCGCTTATGTGAGCGCGATGGAAAACTGGCGTCAATACACTAAAGGTATTGAAACCTTAGCAATTATTCCTATACCCCAATGGTGGGTATCTATCTTTATTACCTTTGGGCTCTTCTGGAGTTCACTCTACTTGTTGCGTTATGCGAATCCAGTTCATCGTGTTAATAGCAACCTGATTATGGAAAACTGATTATGGAATGGTATACAACCTTATTGGCAGGTATCGCCATTCTCTTTGTCTTATTTCTGTCAGGCGCGCCGGTTTTTCTGGCTTTCTTGGCGGCCATCCTAGTAGGTGTTTACGTCATTATAGGCCCCTACGGCTTTCCCATGTTTGCCAACAGCGTTTTGGACACGGTCTCCATCACCTCATTAGCATCCATACCCCTGTTTATCCTTATGGGTGAATTGTTATTTAGATCCGGCACCATGGACGTTCTTTTTGACTCTATTGATAAATTGGTGGGGCGCATGCGCGGTCGCCAGTATGTATTAGTTGTGGTTTTATCGGCAGTGTTTGGTGCTTTATCAGGTGTCGCAATGGCAGTCGCTGCCATGCTCGGACGGGCGATAATGCCGGGTATGAAAGCCCGCGGTTACGACGGCAGCATCGCTGCAGGCTTAATTGTTGGGGGCGCGAGCCTTGCGCCTATCATTCCGCCTAGTCTGTTGGCTATTATCGTGGGTTCTATTGCCGACGTATCGATTGCTAAATTGCTCATTGCAGGTGTCATCCCAGGCCTCTTTATAGGGGGCATTTTTTTAGTCTACGTTTTTATTCGAATTTCCATTAATAGCAAGCTAGCGCCGTCCACCACCGACGGCGAGCGCGGCACTGTGACCTTAAATGAAAAAGTGGTTGCAGTGCTGCGTACACTGCCGTTTATTATCGTCATTTTTTCGGTTATGGGCTTCATTATGCTGGGCATTGCGACGCCATCGGAATCTGCCGCCACTGGCGTGGTAGGCGCGCTCATCACTGCTGCGATTTACCGTAACCTAAGTTACAAAATGATTTGGGATTCAATCGTCGCTGCCATCACAATATCGGCAATGATATTGGTCATTATGGCCATGTCAAAAATGTTCACCCAATTATTAGCCTTTACTGGTGCCACCAGTGAGCTGGTGGAATTGGTAGCAAATTTGGGCTATTCCCCCATCATGATGTTGTTTATTTTATTAGCTGTGCCATTTGTGCTGTGTATGTTTATCGACACCATTGCAGTGATATTGCTCACCATACCGATATATCAGCCTGTAGTGGATAGTTTAGGTTTTGACCCTGTTTGGTTTTGGCTATTATTCTTAGTCAACATCACTCTGGGCGCCATTACTCCGCCCTTTGGCTACACCTTATTCGCGTTTAAGGCAGTGGTGCCGGACATGACGATCAGTGAGGTGTACAAAGCCACATGGCCCTTTGTGATTTTGTTTTTAGTGGGTATTGTTTCGATTGTAGCCTTCCCAGGCATTGCCACCTGGCTACCTAATCTAATTGGGTGAGCAGCAGGCAAAAAAACCAGGGCGTAGGCCCTGGTTAATTACCATCTTAGGAGTGTTAGGTGTTAGCTTGCTTGCTCTAAGCGAGCAAAAGAACATTGCTTACGTTCAGGCTTAGCGTCGGCATATAAGGTAGTGCGCTGTCGAGAAGGACGATTAACTTTGGCTAACAAAATTTCCATAGCGTAGGGTGTCATTTCTTGGCCGTGTTCGGCACCAGCTGAACGTGTGATTGTTTCGTCCATTAGGGTGCCGCCAATATCATTTACGCCGGCTCTTAGACAGGCAGCCACCCCTTCTGGCCCCAATTTAACCCATGATGCCTGAATATTAAGAATCTCAGGACTTAGCACTAAACGGCTAACCGCATGCATTAAAATCGCTTCGCGCCATGTGGGGCCAACACGGGAGTGACCTTTAAGGTACATAGGCGCTTCCATATGTACAAAAGGCAACGGTACCAACTCCGTAAAGCCACCTGTTTTCTGTTGCTGTTGGCGTAATTTAAGCAAATGATTTGCCCAGTGCATCGGTTGTTCTATGTGCCCATACATGATGGTGGCAGTGGTCGGAATACCGCGTCGATGGGCGCTATTTACGACATCGAACCATTGTTGCGTATTGACTTTATCGGCGCACAATTTAGCTCGGATTCGGTCGTCAAGAATTTCGGCAGCGGTACCGGGTAAGCTGCCTAGTCCTGCATCTGCAAGTTGCCCTAAAAAGTGATCTACGGATACGCCTAAGGTATTGGCACCTTGGAATATTTCCAGCGGCGAAAATGCATGCACGTGCATATCGGGTACACGATTCTTGATGGCACTAAGAATATTAAGGTAGGTTTGGCCAGTGTAAGAGGGGTGAATGCCACCTTGTAAACACACTTCGACTGCACCTCGGTTCCACGCCTCAAGCGCCCGGTCGGCAACTATTTCCGGGTCTAAGTTATAGGGCTTGCCTCTTAGTTCTTCGTGCTTTTTCCCCTTTGCAAAGGCACAAAATTTACAACCGTAGCTACAAATGTTGGTGTAATTAATGTTGCGTGTCACCACATAGCTTACCGTGTCGCCACAGAGCTTCTGACGCACTGAATCTGCAGCTTGTAGCACAGGTTCAACTTCGCCGTCACGGGCGGCAAATAGCCGCTCAACTTCTGCATGAGTTAAGCCTAGTCCGTCTGTCGCGCGGCTTAGTACTCGGTCTAGAGACAGGTCTTTAACGAACCCAGGCGTGGTCACAATGGCTGGGATCTGCTGATCACCTGCGCCAGCAATCCAACTGTTTTCACGTACCAAACCGTGCGCATCTATGGCGGAACGTACGGGTTTTTGAAATGGTTTGTGTAACCAAACATCGGCTTGATGTGCATATGCAGGATAAACACCTAAACGCTCAACTAACAGCTTGTTGCAGTCGGCGCTGTCTAGAGCCAGCTTATCGAGTTGCGGCCATGGGGCTTCAGGATTTACATGATCTGGGGTCACTGGGGACACGCCGCCCCAATCGTTGATGCCAGCAGCTACTAGGTCTGCACAGGCGCCGGCAGATAAATTTGGTGGTGCTTGAATCGACATTTCTGCGCCAAATATAATACGCGCTACGGCTATGCTCCAGCATAATTCAGCCAAGTCGGGTTCCGGATGTAACGCCATTTTCGTATCGGTTTTTGCACGAAAATTTTGCACGATAATTTCTTGAATATGACCATGTTCGTCATGTAGGTGGCGTAATGCCAGAAAACTTTCAATACGTTCTTGGCGGGTTTCACCAATGCCTATCAATATGCCGCTCGTAAACGGAACCTTTTGACGACCAGCCTCCGCAATGGTAGCAAGGCGCACTTCGGGTAGTTTGTCTGGTGACCCATAGTGACAACCACCTTTTTCACTTAAACGAGTTGATGAAGTTTCAAGCATGATGCCCATCGACACCGACACCTCGCGCAGCATGCTCATTTCGTTTGCCGACATGGTCCCCGGGTTTAAGTGGGGTAATAAACCTGTTTCTTCAAACACCAAACGCGCCATGGCCGCTAGATATTCTAAGGTAGTGGAATAGCCCATTTCTTTGAGTGCTTCACGGGCTTCGCGGTATCTTAACTCAGGCTTATCACCTAAGGTAAAGAGTGCTTCTTTACACCCAGAAGCCTGGCCGGCTCTGGCTATTTTGAGTACTTGGTCTGGCGTTAAGTAAGGTTGATCTAGACGTTTAGGTGCTTTGGCGAATGTACAATAATGGCATACATCGCGGCACAACTGTGTGAGTGGAATGAAGACTTTACGGGAATAACTCAGGTTACGTCCGTGGCCATAGTCCCTTAGGTCTGTGGCTCGCTTAAACAGTGTTTCTGGGGCGTGTTGAAGCAGTGATAACGCCTCTGCGTTAGCAATACGACTGCCGCTATGTGAAATCTTTATTGGTGCGTTCATGCTGCCCCCTGGTTAAGAAGTTGAGGCTCAAAGTGTTGGCCTAACTGTTGTAAAAACTGGTGTGTAGCACCTTGATGGGTCTGGCTAATCAGTTGTTCTAAGTCGGCAGGAGTATCAATATCTAACCCTAACCCAGCGCTCGGTATTTTTTCTACATTAATCCCTTTGGCTTTAGCCGTGCATAGGTAGCTGGTGAAACTGCGTGCACCAAAATCAGGTTCCATCAGGGTAGCCCGAGATAAGAACAGACCATTGGTGCCTTGCTTTTCTCGGTCTGGCGCGATGCGAATCAGTTCATGTTGACCCTTGTTCGGACGGATCAGCTGAAGAATTTCCTCGGCACTAGCAAGGGGCACGTCTCCAGGAATAACCGCCACGGGGCCACTGGTAAACCGTTTGAACCCAAAAGCGACGGCTTGGTTATAACCTTGGGATTTGTGTTCGTTAATCATTTGAACACCACACATTTGAGCCACGCGAAATACTTGTGGGTTGCTGGCGAGCACCCACACAGTACAAGACTCCAAACTTGATAATGTCCATAATAAGTCCTCCAACATGGCCAGAACTAAACCCGCACGTTGCTCCCGACTGAGGGTGCCAGCAAGTCGTTGCTTGGCTTGAGCAAGATCTTTGATGGGAACGATAATGTTAATCATTGTTGTATTTTCCCCTTCAACTGTTGTGCAAAATCGACACAAATTTGGGCCAAATCGATACGGCTGTTCAAATCATGCATGATGGTGGGTGCAACTCGAACGGATATTCCCAGAGCTTCTATAGCGGATGTATATTTATCGTCTTGATGGTCAATAACCAACCCATGGATCACGCCTTGGTAGTGTTCTGCAATGGCTAAGGCTGATACATCCAACCCTAGTTCAAACATCATCTTAGCGGCCGGACCCTTAATTGCATTACCACCTACAATTGGTGAAACGGCCACTATAGGGGATTGGATTTGTTGTAATTTTTGTAGCAATTTAGGTAGCTTAAGTATTGGATCGATACTCACGTATGGGTTGGAGGGGGCAATAATTATCGCCTTGGGTTGGTTTTCGAGCGATTGTACAAGCTGCGGGTTTATCTGCGCCTCAGACAAACCTCGAAAGCTAAAGCCAGTGACTTCTGGTGCACATTGCTCGCGCACAAAATAGTGCTGAAAATCGAGATGCCCCGTTGTAGTCATCACCTGAGTTGCAACGCAGTCGTCAGTCATGGGTAATAGTGTAAGTTCAATACCCATGGTTTTGGCAAGTGATTGTGTGACCTGAGTGAGCGTCTTTCCATCTGCCAGAGCTTGCGTGCGTATCAAATGTAGCGCTAGGTCGGTATCACCTAAGTTAAACCAACCGTCGCCTCCGAGCTCTTGTAACGCCTGCATAAAGCGCCAGCTTTCATCAGATCGCCCCCAGCCTTTTTGTTGATCAGACAGACCCGACAATGTGTACAGAGCTGTATCGGTATCAGGGCAAATACGTAATCCATAGTGATCAAAATCATCCCCTGTATTGGTGACTACTGTGAGTTGTTCTGGTGCAAGTATATGGCTCATGCCTAACACAAGTTTAGCACCACCGACGCCACCAGAAAGAACGATGGTTTGGTTATTGTTCATCGGAATAAGTCCTCTTTGATGTCGCGCACAAGGTCAGATGCCGGGCAATGCACAGGCTGGTCCTTAGATGGAAATGTAAGACCTTTAATCAAAACAATCGGCCTGCCTTCTTCAGCTTGACCTTGTAATAGGGAAGCGGCCCCAGCGATCTCGTCGGCCACGGCCTGTTGGCTGGTAAGCAGCTCTCTACCGAACAGATCACGATCGCCGCGACGGTCCCATAGGCTAGGTAGTCCAGCAGCCCCTATGGCAACGCCTGTAGTGCCCAGTCGCCATGGCCGACCAAAGCTGTCATTAATAACGACGGCAACGTCAACACCTAAGCTTTCATACAATCCATTACGCAAGATTTCACATGAGGAGTCAGGATCTTTGGGTAGCAGCAAGATGTTATCTTGGCCTTGCTTGGAGTCAACATTAGACGCATCAATGCCAGCGTTCGCCATCACCCAGCCACGCAAGTGTTGGGTGATTAACACCCCTTTCACTTGGCGAATTAAGGCTTGGCTTTGGGATAAAATAACGTCGACTAAACGTGGGTCTTTATCAACTTTTTTAGCCACCGCTTGAGCTTCAGCGCTAGGCTTCACCTGATTTAGGTCTACTAGGCAACCTTCTGATTTAGAAACGATTTTCTGGGCCAGCACAAGTACGTCACCGTTTTCAAGGCTAACGTTGTTGTCAGACAAAGCAGTTTCTACAATCTGTTGTAGGTCGTCGCCGGGAGAGACCATTGGAACGCCTTCCATGGCCTGAATAATTAATTGAGAAACCACGAGTTTGCTCCTATTTAGGCGCTGGCTGGAGTGCCGGTTATACGTATGCCCGCGCCTTCTATTTTATAACTGCCGTTAATAAAGATAAGCAAGGATGTGAGTGCTTCGGCTACCGCAGAATTGTCAATGCGGCCACCATGCCAGGCTTTCATGCTGGCATCGTTGGCAAGTTCTACAACTTGTGCCCGAGCTTCTGCGTCATTGCCACAAACCAGCACGTCGCAATCTATATCATGGCCTAAATCCGCTAGGTGTGCAGCCGCTACATTCTGAAATGCAGACACTACTTTGACCGCATCGCCTAAACTAGCCTGCAGTGCCTTGGCTACGGAGCCACCTTCTGGAAGTTGTACCGTACGAACTTTTGGAGGCCTTAAAGGCACGGTCACATCAACTAGAATTTTACCTTCCAAATGGCATTGTACAGATTCTATTGTTGCTGCATGGTTAGCGTAGGGTACAGTAATAACGACTAACTCTGCACTAGCGGCGGCGGCTTCATTGCTCATTCCAGTAATGGGATGGTCCACTTTTTGGCTCAGCTTTTGGGTTAGCTCTGCGGCCACTTCGGTGGCGCGCGCGCCGTCTCTAGAACCCACTGTGACTTGATGGCCTGCTTGTGCCCAACGAAGGGCTAACCCCGAACCTAAAGCGCCTGTTCCGCCTAGGATGGCGATGTGTTTATGTTGTATTTGTGTCATGGTCTGCTGCTCCTGCTAAGTGTTACTGGGGCGGATTGCATAACAAGCACGGCCCGTAACTACTGCTTCTTGTTCTTGGTTACGTATGGTCACTTCTACAAAGCCAACAGTGCGGCCTGATCTGGTCACTTTTGCTGTTGCAGTAAGGGTATCCGCAACGGCTAGCCGCAAAAAATCGGTACTAAAATTGAGCGTTAGCAGGGGGCCTTTTGCCACTAGCATTAGGGCATAACAACCGGCGATATCTACCAATGAAGCGAGTACGCCGCCGTGCCAGTGGTTGGTTCCAGGTTGTCGTTCAAATTGGGGACACATGGAAACCCGCAATTTAACTTCAAGCTGATCGTTATCAACTGCTAATACTTCTGGTTTAAACAGTTGATGAAATAACGACTGATCAATCCGGTGCTGAATGTCAGCTACGCCAAGGTGGTTGTGATTGGCCATAGGTTACACCGACTGCATGTTTTGTAACGCGGGCAAAATTTCTTCAGCAAATTTCGCAACATGCTCCATACGTTCTTCTTCGGGCATCACTAAGGCTACAATAATGTGGTTGGTGCCGGCAGCAACATAGTCACTGAGGTTTTCTATAATTCGATCAGCTGGGCCGTAGGCGCAATATTTATCAACAATCTTTTCAAACGGCATGTTGAAGCGATAACTGAGCTGCTCAATGGCTCGATTGCGCGCTTCTTGAACATCGTCGTGCATGCTCACGTACATAAAGGTGGTAAAGGCAAAGTCGTCCTCCAATTCGCGGCCTATGTCATCAGCAAAGCCCTTCACTTTAACAATAGATTCGGCAACTTGCTCTGCTGTATACATGTATGGCTGCCAACCGTTTCCGTACTTTGCAGCTCGCTTCATGGCAGGATCACTGCGGCCGCAAACCCACAGTGGTGGACCACCTTCTTGGTGAGGCGTAGGCAACATATCAACGTCTTTTAACTGGAATATTTTCCCATCATAGTCAAAGGTGTCGCCAGACCAATACTTTCGCATGATTTCAATGCCTTCGTTAGCTCGAACACCGCGCTCGTTCATGGGGATGCCACAGGCCTCAAATTCACGGGGGTAATCACCGCCAATACCTACCGATGCGATAAGTCGGCCCTTAGATAAAACGTCTATAGAGGTTAACTCTTTGGCGATCATCGTTGGATGACGTAACGGTAAAATTAAGGTTGATGGTAGTAGTTTGATTTTCTTGGTGACGGCAGCAGCGTAGGCCAACACGGTCACAGTGTCTAATATTGGACGGAAGAAAAGGATGTGCTCACCGGTAGTGAGTATATCGAATCCGTGGTCTTCTACTTGGGTAATTTGTTCTGGTTCCCATACATCACCATCGATGTGAAAACCAACTTGTATATTAGCCATAGTTGCAGCTCCATCAATTATTGCGCGCCGGACGCACCTTGTTTTTTAATAATATTCCACACTAGGTCTTCTAAATCGCCGCGTTTCACCTTGCCAATAGGCGACAAAGGAATGGCTTCAATGTGAGTAATCATTTCTGGCCATTTAGCTTTGTCCAAACCAATGCTGTGGCAGTGAGATCGCAAAGTGTCTAGAGTGGTATCCTTGGTTGCAACCACCACGGCGGCCAAACGCGAGCCCAATCGTTCATCGGGATACCCGACAATACAAACGTCGGTGACTTGGTCGTGACCCAGCAGTACATTCTCAATTTCTAACGGAGAAATATTCTCACCGCCGCGCAGAATAATGTCTCTAGCGCGGCCAATCATCTTAATGTACCCGTCTTCTCGTTGATCACAGGCATCGCCGGTTTCATACCAACCATCAGCATGTAAACGTTGGTCTGGGTCACCGCTCCAATAACCCAGCATCATTTGCTGAGGGTTATGTAGTTGTAATTCGCCACTCACAACCCGTGTTTGTGTGCCAGGCATGGAAATACCATCGGTATTGAGGCGTATGTCTAAGTCGGCATCTAAGGGAACAGCCGTCACCGCACCGGCTTCGGAAGTGCCAAAATAGGACCATACTTGGCAGTTAGGTAAGGCGTCTAGCCCACGCCGAACTAGTGACCGGGGCACTGGTGCGCCAGCAGACGGAAAAAATCGTAGGCTCTTAAATTGCTCTGCACCATGCTTTTCTGCGTAGGTTACGGCATCTACCAAATAGGGTGTTGGGGCCACGGTGAATACACACTGATAACGGTCAATGAGGTCTGCTGCGACTTCTATTTTCCAGCGTGGAATTAGTACCATGATCGAATTCAACATTAAACACATGCGTACGCCGAATAATAAGGACACCGCATGGCCTACTGGAGAAGTGACCAAAACGGGGTCGTTTTCTGTTAGTTCAAAATGTTCAGCAAATACTTGTGTCTGTCGCTCCCAGCTTGCGCCGGTGTGCATCGCTGCTTTAGGTGTGCCCGTAGTACCGGAAGTACAGGCCAACCAAGCTACCTTGTCGGCACTGAGAGGAGTGGGTTCGGCTGGGCCCATAGGCGCCGTTTCATGTTCACGAAAGCGGCGCTCGCCAAGCTGATCAAACAGGGTATTATCACCTACAAGGTGCTCAGTAATGACTACAACCTGAGCATCCAAAACCTCGGCAAGTTCGGTAATGCTGGTGCCTGCGGACCAAGGTAAATTTACCAAAATGGCACCACACAATCGTACTGCGAGATAATCAACCACAAACTCAATGACATTAGGACGCGCAATAATTACACGGCTGCCAGGTGTAACACCTTGGGCAATAAACTGCCCAGCCCTTAACCTTGACTGATGTATCAGCTGGGCACAGGTAATGGTGCGCTCAGGTTCGACTACCGCCAAAGAATCGGGATCTCTCGAAGTTAGACGAGACCATTCGTCAGCAGCATAGTCTAAATGGTGTGGTTGAGTGTTGTTTTTATTAGCCATGGCCCACTCCTAGATTTTTTTTAGTTTACTGACCAAGTCAGCGATATCATCGTCAGACAGACCATCGAACCAGCTTTCATCGATTTGTAATCGGTCAACACGGCCCCCAAAACGTTTCTTCAAGGCGGCTGGCAATTCTTCAGGTGTGGCTACAACTGCATAGGCTTTTAGCATTTCGTCAGAAACCAAGCTCCCCATCTCTTCCCACTTTTGCTCTCGGGCCATGGAGATAAAGTCCGATAGGTTTACATCCCAACCGTGGAGGTCGAGCATCTTTTCGTATTCAGGCGTAGACGCATACAGTGCGACACGTTGCTTGAGGCCTTTACGAACGCGTTCTAAGCCCTCTTCGGTGTTGGCACAGCCGATGAACCCGTAACTACCTAAATCCAAGTCGGCTAATGTGCGGCCGGCTTTTTTGGCACCTATTTCAAGATTGGGAATCATGACTTCTTCAAACCACTTGTCAGTAATAGGGTCGCCTGGTAAATGGCCATCCGCTAACTCTCCACACAGTTGGCACATAAGCCTGTTGATTGCTGCCAAATATATGGGCGGGCGCTTAACGTCTAAGGGGCCTGGGTTGTAGTATGGGATCATTAGGTCAAATTCGTAATATTCACCTTGATAGTCAAGGCGAGTACCATCTTGCCAGCAATCCCAAATAGCGTGAAGAGCTTGAATATAGTCACGCATACGCTTAACCGGCGGCAAGTGTTCCATACCAAAACGGCGGGTTAGGTGGGCTTTAATTTGTGTACCGATACCAAGTTGGAAGCGCCCTTTGGACATAGACTGTATAGACCAAGCATCGTAAGCTGTCGCCATAGGGCTACGAGGAAAAGCAACAAATACACCTGTAAGTAAGTTGAGTTTTTCGGTGGTCATTGCACCCGCAACGGCTGACAGTGTGGGTGGTACGGTTAGCTCCAACAAAGTGCTACCGTCATAACCTAATTTTTCTGCTCGTTCCATGGCTGTTGGCATTTGTTCGAGTTTTTTTGGTCTAACCATTGAATATACACGCACGATCTAGCCCTCTTTGAGTGTGTTTTTATAATGTGTTTCGACAAACTTCGCCGAATATTTACCGCTGTTAAAATCCTCTTGCACTGCCTCTTGTGTTCTTGCTGCCGGTGGGCCATAACCACCAGCTCCCGGTGTTTCCACTACGATTCGAGTGTCAACTGGCACCGCAACCCGGCTCGGCTTGTCATCTAAACGACGTTCACCGTCAGCATCGCGTACAAGGAATTGGCCAGAAGCACCGTCTTCGCCGCCAAATAATCCCCATGGTTGATAGCGGAAGCGCTCTCCAGCTCCGTTGAAGTCACATTCGTGACCGACGGGGGTCAGGACTCGACGCATGCCCATTCCACCTCGGTATTGGCCCGCGCCACCAGAATTGCTTACTAAACTGTACTCTTCTACGCGTAAAGGGTACTCCTGCTCTATGGATTCCACAGGCAAGTTTGATGTATTAGTGATACCCACCTGCACACCGTCTTTGCCGTCTTTAGTGGCTCGCGCGCCCATACCGCCGCCTAAGGTCTCTAGGTATAAGTAAGGCTTACCATTGCGAGGGTCTATGCCTGAAAATACAGCGGTGGTATTAGCACCATTGGCTGCGGCGATGACTTTATCGGGCAGGGCCTTGGAAAGAGCGCCTAAAACGATGTCGATGGCCCTCTGGCAAGTGTGAGCACGTGCTGCAACTGGCGCAGGGTACACTGAGTTCAATATGGTTCCAGGTGCAACACTGATATCCACCACATCTAATACACCCTGATTACTCGGGATGTCGGAGTCCAGTACTGCGATTAAGGCATAACAAACGCTAGCCTGTACCGCGTTCATGGTGGTGTTTATATTGCCGCGAACTTGTACGCTTGTACCTTCAAAATCAAGGTGAATACGGTCGTCATTAACGGTTAATTTAAGGCACAGTGGTATATCAAAGGTGTTGATGCCATCACCGTCCATAAAATCACTAAATTCATAACTGCCGTCTGGAATAGACTTGATAGCAGTACGCATTCGTACAGAAGTGCGACTGATGATGTTATCAAAGGCGGTTAATACGTTACCCAACCCGTGGGATTCCACAACTTCGGCAAAACGCCTGGAACCCAGTTTGCAAGATGCAATTTGGGCGTTATGGTCACCTCTGCGCTCTTCTTCTACACGTACATTGAGGAGTAACAAATCCATGATGTCAGTTTGTAGCTCGCCGCGATCAAATAGTTTGATGGCTGGAATTCTTAAACCTTCTTGGTAAATTTCAGACATGCCACCCGCCATGGATCCATGGACCATGCCGCCAATGTCTGCGTGGTGGGCGATGTTGCACACAAAACCGATCAAATCGCCTTTGGCAAATAGCGGCATAGCGTAGTTAATATCGGGTAGATGAGAACCACCTGCGGTGTGGGGATCGTTGGCAATAAAGATATCGCCTTCATTAATGTTACTGCCGTATTTTTCTAGCACACAGGTGGTTAAACCACCCATTGAGGCAATATGGATTGGTAATGTGAGTGCAGCCTGCACCACTAAGCGACCTTGTTTGTCTAGCAGGGCAATGGAATGATCTTTGCGCTCTTTTATATTGGTTGAGTAGGCAGAACGCATTAATGCAATAAAACACTCGTCAGCAATCGACCGAAGGCCGTTGGCAATAATTTCCAGCTGAATGGGGTCTAACTGTTCGGATGATTTGCTCATAATTAAAGCTCCGCATTAATAGTGACGATTAAATGGCCGTCTGGCGTGACGTCTGCGATGTCACCTGGGTAAATTGGGGTGGTGGTATCGAGTTGTTCGACAATCGCTGGGCCGTGTATCCGTTGGCCACTAAGTAAGGTGCTGCGGTCGTACAGATTAGTCGCCACCGAATGTTCGTCGTCAAAAAATACCGGCTGTTGAGCTCGGGCAATTGGCGCGGGCGGTGTGATGCTGGCAGCACTTCGATTTTCAAACACATGTAAACGTGCACTTGCAGATAGGCGTACGTTAACTATTTCTATGGGTGATTCCGTGCTCGCGTAGCCATAGGCAAGCTCATGCACCTCACAAAATTGGGCATGTAATACTTGCATATTAGGCAGGTCTGCTGAGGTCAATTGAGCACCCGCTACAACGGGCACGGCCAGTTCGAAGTTTTGCCCTACGTATCGTGCGTCTACTACTAATGCAACTCGGCGACCTTCTGTAGGGGCACTCTCAGATTGGAACCATAACTGGGCCTTAGCATTGAGCTGTTCTAATAATCCGGCCAATACAGTGCCGTTACTCACATCTAACTTAAAACGTGTACTTGAAACAAAGTCTTCTTTTAAGTCTGATACTAATAATCCCTGTGCACAAACGATGCCTGGTGCCGCTGGAATTACCATTTCTTTCATGCCTAACGCCACAGCAACATCACGGGCTTGTAATGGACCTGCACCACCGAAAGGCATCAATACAAAGTCTCTTGGATCGTGCCCGCGCTCTACCGAGATAGTACGAATGGTACGGACCATATTGGCAACCACAATACCTAATACACCATGGGCGGTCTTTTCAACGGTAAAGTTTAGTTGATCAGCTAAGGGTTGATATGCAGCCCGCGATAGAGCTGCATCAAGCCCCATGTCGCCGTCTAATAAGCCACGGGTGGATAAGCGCCCCAATACTAGGTTAGCGTCAGTGACTGTAGGTTGGTCACCACCTCTGTGATAACAAGCTGGGCCAGGTACTGCGCCTGCGCTAATAGGGCCTACTTTAATAAGACCATCACGATCAAACCAAGCGATAGAGCCACCACCTGCACCCACAGTCTCAACATCAACACAAGGCATTCGGATAGGGAAGCCTGCTACATCACGGTTAAATGCGAGGTCTACTTTAAAGTCGCGTATTAGAGCCACATCGGCGCTTGTGCCACCCATGTCTAAGGTGATGATGTTGTGTCTGCCGGTTTGGCTTGCAGCGTGTCCAGCACCAACGGCGCCAGCTGCAGGGCCCGATAAGGCGGTGCGAATAGGGAATTCACGGGAACGTTTAGGCGACATCAAGCCGCCGCTAGATTGGTTGATGCCCAAGCTTGCATTAGGTGCAATGGTTGCAACGCCATCCTCTAAAGTACGTATATACTGGCCTAGCACGGGTTGTAAATAGGCGTTCAAAACGGTGGTCGATAAACGTTCGTACTCACGGAATTCGGGTTGTACTTCAGACGATAATGAAACAGAGATATGGGGCGCTTTGGCGCGTAACGCTGCGGCAAATTGTTGTTCGTGTACAGGATTTCGAAAACCAAACAAAAAGCCTACCGCACAAGCTTCGGCTTCAGAAGCGATAACCGCATCAACGGCGGCATTTATTTCTGTGGGCGTGGGCTCATTAACGATTTCGCCTAATGCACCGATGCGTTCGTTGAGTTCTATGCGGTGTTCACGGTCCACTAATGGCGCTGGGTGGTCTATTTGTAAGTCGTACATGTGGGGCCTGGTTTGGCGTCCGATTTCTAACAAATCGCGAAAGCCTTTTGTGGTTACAAGTGCAACCCGACTACCCGTACGTTGAATAAGAGCGTTGGTGCCCACGGTTGTACCATGGGATATTCGTTCGATTTCTTGCATTGGAATTTTGTGTTTATTACACAAAGCATGCAAACCATTTAAGATCGCATCTGCAGGGTTTGCAGGCGTTGAAGACGTCTTACCCACATGGATCGCACCTGATGCGCTATCGGCAGCGTAGAAATCTGTGAATGTGCCACCTACATCCACTCCTATTGTCCAGCCCATTGCTTATCTCCCTTATGGCCACAGAATTAAATGGCCAAATACGTATTATTATTATTGCCCTGTAATAGATAACAGAAGTACAAAGCCTAACCTCTAATAAACGTAGTATACGCCCCATTATGAAGTTGTCAACGTCTCAGTTTTAATCTGCAGTGAGTGCATTCACCCATGATTTCGGTTAAGCTCGCCACGACTATTTCGCTGAATAAAACGACTGGGACATATCTGCAGTGATGATAAAAAGCACCAAGCCGAGGGATTACAGTAACTTATGGAGTCGTCCTGGCTATCTCATACGACGCTTGCACCAAATACAAGTGGCTATGTTTTTAGAAGAATGTGACGAATTTAATCTCACTCCAGTTCAGTTCGGTGTGTTGACAGTTTTATATGATCAAGAAACTCTCGACCAAGTCACCATTGCTAATCAACTAGGCGTGGACCGTAATACTGCAGCTGATGTAATCAGACGTCTAGAGCGAAGAGGATTGTTGGAGCGGCCTGCTAGTGTAATAGACAAACGAGCCAAACTAGCGCGAATTAATGACTCAGGACGTGAATTGGTGGACGCGGTTCATCCGCATATGGTTTCGGCACAGCAAAAATTAACACGTACATTGACCGATAAAGAGCATAATCAACTGATGCAACTTATGGGTAAGGTTATTTTAGATAATAACGAGGCTAGCCGCTCTACGTGGAAGCTTAATACGGAAGGCACCTAGGCTATATTTTAATTAGCAGGTTCAATTACTACACCCTTCACATTCATGCTCAGCCAATAGCTTGTCTATAGTGCTTAGAGCCAGGGCTTTAGTAGCAAAAATGTGACGTTTGCCAATGGCACTGAGGTGGCCGTTGCGGATGATGGGTTTGATCACTCGCCCATTTGGGTTGCATATGTACAATCCGCCACCGAGCGCGGTGAGGCGTTTTGCTTCGTTGGCTAACAATTCCGTACCTGCCAAATCAATAAAGTTAATACCGCTGGCCACAATCAACACGTGTTTTTGCGGTATAGACATGAGTGTGGATTGCACATAGTCCACCGCCCCAAAAAATAGTGAGCCGTTGATGCGAATGATTTTTAATTTCTCGCATTCAGGTAGGCCTGAACGTTGTGCAGAAACAAGTTTTTTATCACCAGTGCTACGAGCTAAAGCAGTAATAGTGGGTTTGGATGTGCGACGTAAATACAACACCAATGAAAGTAGCACGCCTAAGTAGATAGCAAATTCCATGGGTAATAATAAAGTGGCACCAAAGGTGACACCAAACACCATGGCTTCGTTTTTACCAGCGCGATAGATGATGTTGATGTGATGCCAATCGATCAGATTCCACGCCACAATCAGCAAGATGGCCGCCATGCTGGGCAAGGTAATGAAACCAGCCAAGGGTGCAAACAGCAACACAATAAGGGCTAAAAATACGGCTGCGAATAGTGCGGCTAAGGGGCTGGTAGCACCCGCTTCGTAGTTTACGCCGGTACGAGTAAAAGACCCTGACGTGGCGTAGCTGGAGCTGAAGCTGCCGATGATGTTGGAAAAAGATTGACCGATGAATTCTTGATTACCGTCAATACGCTGGCCAGAACGAGTCGCGACAGAGCGCGCAATAGATACGGCCTCAACCAAACCCAATAGACCTAAAGCCATAGCCCCCGGAGCGAGCTCCCGCAGTATGTCCCAATCCATCAGCGGTACCGATAAAGGCGGCAGTTGCGAGGGTATTTCGCCAACTAAGGCGATGCTTGCTGCAGCCTCCCACGGTGTTAGCAACAATAATTGAGTAGCAATGCTTCCGATAACCATGGCGATCAGCATGTTGGGCCACTTTTTACGCCAGCGTTTGACACCAATAAGGGTGGCCAAGGTGATGAACGTAATCACTAAACTAGGTAAGTGAGTGGTGGCAATGTTTTGGGCGACGGCGATCCAGTTGAGGATAAAGTTACCGCTGGTTGCCAAGTCTAAACCCAGGGCATTTTTGATTTGGCTGGTGGCGATGACCACCGCTGCACCCGAGGTAAAACCAACAACTACAGAATGCGAGACAAAATTAACCAAAGTACCCATACGCGCAAGGGATAACACTAACTGAAACAGGCCAGCCATTAGGGTCAAACTAAGCACTAGGGCAATGTAACTGGCAGAACCCACTTCTGCCAACGGGCTTATGGTGGTGAATACGACGATGGACAGGGCCGCTGTTGGGCCAGAAATGAGGTGCCAAGATGAACCAAATAAAGCGGCGATAATGGCGGGTACGATGGCGGCATACAAGCCGTATTCGGGTGGTAAACCCGCAATTAAAGCATAAGCCACGCCTTGTGGCAGCACGATGATAGCGCCCGTTAGGCCTGCCAAGGCATCCTGCCGAGCACTGGTAAGGGTCGTCTGTTTAGCCCATCCTAAAAACGGCAGTAGCCTTAACAAAAAGTGAATGGTTCTAGCAGACATGCGTTGGTCCAATGCAATGAGATAAGAGGTGTACATCCATTGTAAAGCAAAAACCTAGCCTTGGGTGGGGCCAGTTTTGGCTCAACAATGGGTTGTTATGCCTTGCTTAAGGTCCTTAATGGCGGCGCCGTGACCACACTACGATTGAACCACCAGCCAAATGCCCCGATTAATAACATGCCGATAAACGGTGTAGCCACCCATAGGGGCCAATGCAATTGTGCGGGCATTTGGAATAGTTGGTATTGCAGTAGCGCAACTAAGGCTTCGGCGCTTAGGCCAGCGATTAAACCGGCCACCAAACCAAGGCTAGCGTACTCGACCAAAATAATTTTTCTAATCAACGATTTACTGGCGCCCAGAGTGCGTAAGATAGCACTTTCATGACGCCGTTCATCAATGCTTGCCTGAATGCTAGCGATTAATACCAGCAGCCCTGCACCCAATACCATCACCAATATACTTTCTACGGCTAGGGACAGTTGACCCACCACTTTTTGTACTTGTTGAAGTATTTGGTCCACATCGAGCATAGAGATGGTGGGCTGTTGTCGTAACAAGGGGCCGAGTTTATTACGATCTCCTTGGGCGATGTAAATGCTGGCCATGTAACTGACGCTACTGGCGTCGGTTAGGGGAGCCGAAAAAACGAAAAAGAAGTTGGGCTGCATACTGCCCCAATCGACTTCTCTGAGGCTGGTCAAGGTGGCTTGTTGTTCGATACCGGCCACGTTAAAGGTGAGCTTTTGGCCTAAGGTTAAACCCATGCGTTGGGCGTAGTCGACTTCTATAGACACCTCTAGTGTCTCCAATGGGGTTGGCGTGGGTGCCCACCAGCGGCCTGCACTAATGTGATTGCCTTTGGGTAATGTTTGGGTCCAAGTGAGATTGAGTTCTCGGTCGCCTCTTGGCGTGTCAAATTTGGGCTCTATCAAACGGGCTCTAGCAATCGGAAAAAAGGTCAGTGTATCGGTGGCAAGATTCTGCTCTGCCATTGAGTCCAATAATGCGCTGCGTTGTTCTTGGTAAATATTAAATAAGAACAAGTTAGGGGTGTTTTGTTTTAGCTGTTGCTGCCAGTCATCAATCAAAAAGCTACGTACCGACACCAAGCTAAATAATAACATTAAGGCCAACCCAAAAATGGCCACCTGCAGACTATTTTGGTGACGCCGACGGGACAAGTTGGCTAATCCAAGTTTGCCTCCTTGACCTAAGTATGGCCGAAGTTTGTCGCCCAGTTTGATGAGTGATCCAGCTAACAGCCATAGTAAGGTTAAGATGACGGCCATGCCGGCGATGAGCGCTGCACTAATAAGTGCCGACTGACTGTGCCAATAAACCAAAACAATAATGGCACCAAAACCAATGGCCAGATGGCCAGGATTGGCTTTGCTGCGACTGCCTGAATTGCGTAACACCTGCGCGGGTGCAACTTTGGCTAGGCCTAGCATAGGCGGCAATACAAAGGCTAATAAACATAAAAAGCCGGTGCCAGCGCCTAATATAAAAGGCGCCATCGGCAGGCTTGACGCATCTGTTTGTATGTATTCGGAGACGAGGGCCAGTAAACCTTGGTACAAACCCCAGGCAAAAGGTAGGCTGATCAGTGTGGCGAAGGTTGCAAGCAATAACATTTGGCTAACGTAAAGTAATCGCAACTGCTTAGGTTTGAGGCCTAGGCATTTTAACAGTGCCACGTGTTTGGCTTGGCGCAGGCTATAACGTCGTGCAGACAGCGACAAAGCCACGCCTGCAAGTACCACTGCTAATGAGCCAGCGAGCAGTAAAAACTGCTCGGCCTTGTCTAGGGTGGCCGCCATGTTAGCGTTGCCATCGGTGGGTGTTTGCCACTTTTGGCCGGCTTGTAATTGAGGCGTGATTTGTTTGCGTAGTTGGTTAAGTTGGTCGGCTTCGCCTGCCAATAACCAACGATGGCTGACTCGGCTGCCTGTTTGTAGTGCCTTGGTGGCCGCTAAATCGTTGATATGCATCAGCGCCCGCGGAGCAAAACTAGCGAAGCCGTTGGCTTGGTCGGGTTCGGCGAGGAGCACTTGAGTCACGGTAAGGCTGAGTTCACCCACGTCGATCGTATCGTTGAGTTTGGCACTGAGGCTGGCCAAGAGTCGGGAATCGGGCCAAATCTCACCTTCTAGGGGGCCTTTATGGCTTGTTTGTCCGAGGCCAAATGCCTGTGTACCAACACTCAGTTCACCTTTAAGCGGATAGAGGCTCGACACCGCCTTAATGCGCGCTAGCTGCAACTCTTGTTGGGCAAACACCATGGCCTGGAATTCGCTCACATGGGCTTGTTGCAGGCCCAATTGTCGGGCTTGTTGTTGCCAAGCTGAGATTACCGCCTGATTATTGTTAAGACGTAAGTCTGCGGCGATGAGATCGGCCCCTTCGGCCACCATAGACTGCTTCACCTGGTGGGTAAATAAGCTAATGCTGGTGACGCTGGTAATGGCCAATAACAAGGCCGCAAACAATAGCGATAATTCGCCGCCGCGCCAGTCCCGCCATGCTAGCCGTGATGCGAGTTTAAGCATCAGTGGGCTCCGCCAGTTTGCCGGCCGTTAAACTAAGGCGCCTTTGGCAGCGTTGGGCGAGGGCTAAGTCGTGGGTGACGAGGACTAAGGTGGTTTGATGTTGTTGGTTTAACTCGAATAACAGGTCAATGATGCGACGGCCTGTTTCTGTGTCTAAGTTGCCGGTGGGTTCATCGGCAAATAAAATGGGTGCTTGGGCGGCAAAGGCTCGAGCAATAGCCACGCGTTGCTGCTCGCCACCAGACAGTTGATTGGGGTAGTGACCACCTCGCTCGCCTAAGCCCACATGTTGTAGGTACTTTTGTGCCACCGCTTTGGCACCGTTGCTGCCTTTCACTTCGAGGGGCAACATAATATTTTCTAAGGCGGTGAGGCTGGGTAACAGCTGAAAATTTTGGAAGATGAAGGCCACTTGGTGTTTGCGTAACTCGGCACGGCCTTCTTCGTCGAGTTGACTTAAGTCTTGCTGGGCTAAAAATAGTTGGCCATGGCTAGGGCTGTCAAGCCCTGCCATCATGCCCAGCAACGTGGTTTTTCCTGATCCAGAAGCCCCCACAATCGCCACGGACTCGCCTGCTTCTATGGTAAAGTTAATGTCTTGTAAAATGTGTAAGTCATGACCTTGTTGAGTTGGATTGGCAATGATTTGGCTAACGTTTTTGGCACCTAAAAAAGGTGTGAAATCAGGCATAATAGACCATGCTACAGTGAGTGCGAATGTCTATTATGGCGCTTGTAAGGTCATTAGGGGAAGTGGATGCGGCAGGTTTTCAAAATATTTACATTGTGTGTGTTAAGTCTGGGGTGGGCGTGGCAAGCGCGGCTGGTTCAGGCCGAGCAAAAAACCATGTTGGTGATGGGCGACAGTCTTAGTGCGGGTTATGGTATGTCGCTGGCGCAGGCTTGGCCGGCATTGCTGCAAACGCAGCTTAATCAAGCGTTAGGCGAACACCAATGGCAAGTGATCAACGCCAGCGTGAGTGGCGAAACCACGCAAGGCGGGGTGCGCCGGTTACCTGGGTTGTTGGCCCAATACCAACCTCAGTGGGTGTTGCTAGAACTGGGCGCCAATGACGGCTTACGCGGATACCCCATTGCTAAGATTGCGGCCAATTTAAGCCGCATGGTAGTGCAAAGTCAAACTGCAGGGGCCAAGGTGGCTGTGTTGGGTATTCAGTTGCCACCGAATTATGGCGCGCGTTATACCGGGCCATTTTTTGACCAGTATGCGCATTTGGCACAGCAACATAACACGGCCTTGGTGCCGTTTATTCTAGAGCATATTGCCATCCACCCTCACATGATGCAGGCTGATGGATTACACCCGACCCAAGCTGCTCAAACGCCCATTCTAGATAACGTGTGGCAGCATTTATCGGCCCATTGGGTTAACTAGGGCGTAAAAACCAAAAAACCCGCACGCGGCGGGTTTTTTAATAATGGATCACGCTTTAGGGTTAGTTAAACCGCAAACGCAAACTCGCTGTCGTCGTCCATACCTACGCTCATGGCAGCTTTAAGCTTCTTCATGGCGTTCTTTTCAAGCTGACGAATACGCTCGGCAGACACCTGATATTGATCAGCTAAATTATGCAAAGTCGCTTTAGAATCGCCTAACCAGCGCTGTTGTAAAATGTCACGGCTACGGGCATCCAAGTCACCCATGGCATTAGCCAAACGGGTGTTGGAATCGACTTCCCAGTCGCTGGCTTCAAGCTGGCGGGCCGGGTCGGCAGAGTGATCTTCTAAGTAATAGGCCGGTGCTTGAAAGGCGCTGTCTTCGTCGCCCTCTGGAGCATCAAACGGCGTGTCTTGCGACGCCATACGGCCTTCCATTTGCATCACTACTTTGGCATCAACACCTAAGTCTGCAGCAACGGATTGTACTTCGGCATGAGTTAACCACGCCAATTTTTTCTTTGCGCTACGTAAATTGAAAAACAACTTACGTTGGCTTTTAGTGGTGGCCACCTTAACAATGCGCCAATTACGCAAGATGTACTCGTGCATCTCGGCTTTGATCCAGTGCACTGCAAAAGACACAAGGCGCACGCCTACTTCTGGGTTAAAGCGCTTTACCGCTTTCATTAAACCGGCGTTGCCTTCTTGTACTAAATCAGCAATAGGGAGGCCGTAGCCCGAGTAGCTTTTGGCAATGTGTGCCACAAAGCGTAGGTGAGACATCACTAACTGGCGGGCGGCGTCTAAATCGTTTTGGTAGTAGAGGCGTTCGGCTAGGGCCCGTTCTTCTTCAACCGTAAGAATAGGGATGCCGCTAATTGTTTGTAGGTAAGCCTCGTGGCTTTGGCCAGGTGCTAACGCATCAATGGCTGATAATGACTGAGTCATAACTTTCTCCGTAACTTTGAGTCCGCTCTTAAATCTATTTTAAGTATGGCTGATGATTTGCCATTTTGGGGACTGTGACCGCTATTCGTGTGTTTTATTTGCTGGCGGTATCATTCTGCTAAGCATTCTAGGGTGCAACAGCGCTCTAGGCAAGGTTTTGTAGGGGTTTTTGGCCGTAAAGCTTTGTAAAGTCGTATTTAGCGGCCAATTACGCCTTATTGGGGTTCAATGAGCCGTAATTGGCGGCCTACAGTCAAACTGGCCCCTAATAAAGACAGGCCGCAACTGGTAGCCAATAACACCAGGCTGCCAACCCACCCCAAGCCTTGCAGCTGCCACTGGCTCTGATAACTTTGCGCGAGTTGTCGTAAGGGGTCATGCAAATAGCTCACGCCTAATTGAATAATGAGCCAAGCGAGCACTGCGGCAAATAAGCCTGCCCAAAATCCGGCGTACAAGAAGGGCCTGCGCAAGTAGGCGTCGGTGCCACCCACCAACTTAATCACTAAGATTTCTTGTTTACGACTTTCAATTTGTAGCCGCACCGTATTGCCAACCACTAGTAGTACGCCTAAGGCCAACAAAAAGGCGAGGCTATAAGTGACACGTTGGCTGGCTGCAAGGATGGCTTGCAGGCGATCAAGCCATGCCATATCAACCAACACTTGATCAACCAATGTTAGTTGACGCAATTGCTGAGTGAGTTGGGCCACCGCTGGTGGCGTTTGGGCCGTGTTTTCGGGGGCTATTAGCAGGGTCGCTGGCAGTGGATTGTCGGTAAGGCTGTCTAAAATGTCTGCCAAGCCGCTGCTGGTTTTGAAGTTTCCAAGGGCTTGATCTGCAGAAATGTAGGTCACTTTAGCAATGTCTGGCCATGCGAGTAATTCTTGGCTCAATAATTGACCTTGCTTGAGGGTCGCGTTAGGAACCAAAAAAACGCTCACTTGGTGCTCTTGGTTGAGCTGTGGGCCTAGGTGCTGGGCTTGGCTTAATAGTAACAGCAAGCTTGCGGGTAGGGTGAGGGCAATGGCTAAGGTGAGCCAAGTGAGTAGGTTAGCCAGCGGGCTAAGCCATAATCGCCGCCAACTTTGAAGGGCGACTTCTTTATGTTCACGTAATAAGCGTTTACCAGCGCTTTCAGGTTTGGTGCGGCTGGCATTGTGAGGCGCTTGTTTAGTCACAGCCATGCTTAGTGCCCTGCCATGGCAAACGGGCCGCTAAGGTGACCTTGTTTTAACTGAATCACTGGGTGCGGTAAGCGTTGAATTAAATCTAAATCGTGGCTCGCAATCAGCACGCTCACCCCAACCTGGTTGAACTGCTGGAACAAACGCATGACTTCCCCCGATAGGGCTGGATCTAAATTGCCTGTGGGTTCGTCTGCGAGGATTAGTTTGGGTTTGTTAACAATGGCTCGGGCAATACCAATACGTTGCTGTTCTCCACTCGATAACACACTGGGGCTGAGTTTCTCTTTATCGAGTAAACCTACTTTGTCTAGTGCGGCCCGTACACGGCGGCCAGAATCGCGTTCATTATAACCGCTTATTTTAAGGGGTAAGGCCACATTATCAAAAACGGAATAGTCTAATAACAGTTGGTGGTTTTGAAAAACGAGACCGATTTTTTGACGGTGAGCAGGCACTTGAGCGCGGCTTAACTGGCTTAAATCTTGTCGATCTACAATCACCTTGCCGCTTGATGGCCGCTCCATAAGCATGATGAGCTTCAGTAAGGTGCTCTTGCCGGCACCGGAATGGCCGGTTAAAAAGGCCATGTCACCGCGTTGTAAATGAAAGTCAGTATTCACTAACGCGGGTTTGTCGTAATAATTTTTACTAACTTGTTGAAACTCGATCATGAGAGGCTGTTTTCACTAAACAAGGCGTCAATAAATTCGTCCGCCTCAAACGGCCGCAAGTCGTCGGCTTGTTCGCCGACGCCAATAAAACGAATGGGTAAACGCAGTTGTTGCGCCATAGCAAAAATAACGCCGCCTTTGGCAGTGCCATCGAGTTTGGTTAAAGTAATGCCAGTAACACCAACGGCTTGACCAAATAAGCTGGCCTGACTTAAGGCATTTTGGCCGGTGCCCGCATCCAATACCAGCATCACTTCGTGGGGTGCTTGGGCGTCGAGCTTTTGCATCACTCGCACCACCTTGCTTAACTCGTCCATTAGGTGGGCTTTGTTTTGCAAGCGGCCAGCGGTGTCGGCAATAACCACATCAACACCCTTGGCTTGTGCCGATTGCACCGCATCAAAGATAACCGAGGCGCTATCGGCACCAGTGTGTTGAGCTACCACCGGCACGTCGTTGCGTAGGCCCCATTCTTGTAACTGTTCTACAGCTGCAGCACGGAAGGTATCACCGGCGGCTAATAACACCGACTTGCCTTCGCTTTGGAAACGTTTGCTGAGTTTGCCAATGGTGGTGGTTTTACCGGCACCGTTGACACCTACCATTAAAATCACAAACGGGTTGTCTTGTTGTGGGATCACTAATGGCGCTTGGCTGCCTTGTAATAAATCAGCCAACTCTTGTTTAAGGGCGGTATAGAGCGCCTGCGGGTCTTGTAGGTCTTTGCGGGCCACGCCATCGCTGAGCTTTTTGAGGATGCTAGTGGTGGCTTCCATACCCACATCGGCAACCAGCAATTGGGTTTCCAATTCTTCAAATAGGTCATCATCTATGTGTTTAGCACCTAAAAATAAATCGGCTAAACCATCACCTAAGTTGTTACGCGTGCGGCTTAAACCCGTTTTAATACGCGCAAAAAAACCTTGTTTTGGTGTTTCTTCTTGGGTTTTGGTAACCGGTTCGATGGCTGTCACTGCCACTGGATCAGCATCGACCGATACAACTGCTTCGCTAGGGGCAGGGCTTTTGTTTTTGCCAAATAAATTAAACAGGGCCATGGTGTCTGGGGTATCTCGGTATATTCACATAGATGAAGGTAAATTTTAGCATAGCTTTTGCTTGGGCATGCTTCTTTTATGGTGCTATTGCCTTAGAATAGGCGCAGCAACTCATTTACCCACTCTCCTACTTTAGGCACGATGTATGGCCCGCAAACCCAGTTCCAAATCCGTTCCTCGCTCTACAGGCGCCAAGTCAGGCAAGGTGGTGCCGATAGGGCAGGCGGGGCGCCAGAGCTTGCGTATTATTGGTGGTGAATGGCGAGGCCGTAAAATCCCTTTTGCTACCGTGGCAGGCCTTCGTCCTACACAAGACAGGGTGCGTGAAACCTTATTCAATTGGATCTCTGGGCCAGTGCCAGGCGCTAGGTGCTTAGACTTATTTGCAGGCACCGGTGCCTTAGGCTTAGAAGCTTTATCGCGTGGTGCTAAGCAGGTTGATTTTGTCGACCTATCAACCGTGGCTACTAATACCCTCAATGACAACCTCAAGCAGCTGCCCATGGCCGTAGATCAGGTAGCCAAAGTGGCACAAATGAGTGGCTTTGATTGGCTGAGAAACTATAAGACGCAGGCGGTCACTGCTGAGCAAGTGAACACTTACGACTTAGTTTTCTTAGACCCGCCTTTTGCCTTAGCACTGATGCAAGACATGCTTACCGCCGTGCTCGACAGTCAATGTTTATCCAGCAAGGCTATGATCTATGTCGAGCAACCACAGCCCCTCACCGACTTGGTGTTGCCACAAGGCTGGACGTTACATCGCAGTAAAAAAGCCGGCCAAGTGTTTTATGGTTTGCTTAGCCGGGTGAGCCACAATTAATGTTGGAATTCGTAAACGCTGCCTAGGCACAAGATCTGCGTCAGCTCATCGAGGGCGCTGTGGCTTTCGATAATCAGTTGCGGGTCGGCTAAGTCGGTTTCGCTTAGGGTGTCGCGGTAGTGCTTTTCGGTCCAGTCCATAAGCCGTGGGAACAAGGTGTGGTTCATAACACACGCTGGATTAACTGCGGCTTGCTCTGCTTGGTTAAGTACGACTCTTAGGCGCAAACAGGCAGGTCCGCCACCGTTGCTCATGCTTTGTTTGAGGTCAAATACCAAGATTTCTCCAATGGCATTGTCGTTGGCGATAAGCTCATCGAGGTAGGCCGATACATTGGCATTTTCACGGCACTCTTGAGGTACCACAATACCCATTTTGCCTTCACCTAGGTGTGGAAGGCTTAATAGCTGGCTATTGAAAAGGTAGCTTTCCACCGCGTCTTGTACGGTAACTTGGTCGCCAGGGACTTCAATGAATTGCATGTCGCCATTGCCTATGTTCGACATAGCTTGTTGCAAATTGCCGTTGACTTGGCTGGTATTGAGAAAGGCTAACTCGTGGTAAAAAGACACCTTGCCATTGCCCACTGCAATCACGTCGTTGTGGAACACCCCGGCGTCGATGACGTCTGGATTCTGTTGGGCATAGACCACTTGTTCGTCTTTTAAACCGTGTAAACGGGCGACCGCTTGAGAGGCTTCTAAACTCTGACGTGCTGGGTACTTAGCAGGTTTTCTGGCTTTGCCGTTAAAAGCGCGTTGTCCATAAACAAAAAACTCTACACCGGCGTTGCCGTAATCATGGCAAAAGCGAGTGTGGTTAGCGGCGCCTTCGTCACCAAAATGGTCGGAAGAAGGCAAGGCCTGATGATGGCCAAAACGATCTTCGTTGGCAAAGGTGGCTTGTAAAATCCGGCCGGTAGTTTCATGTTCGATAGACCGGTGAAAACGGTTCACTAGGTTTGCAGGCGTAAAATGCAAGCGGCCATCGCTGCAGTCTGCACTAGGAGACACCGTGGCGGCGTTAGCTGTCCACATGCTGGACGCAGAATAACAAGACGCCAATAATGCAGGGTCTTGTTGTGCTGCGCGTTGAATTACTTGGCTGTCGTTGCCAGTAAATCCAAGGCGTCGCAAGGTGTGCAAATCCGGCCGAGACTGTGGTGCTAATACACCTTGAAACATGCCTAAGTCATACAGCGCTTTCATCTTCTGCAAACCTTGTTGCGCGGCCTGCTTAGGATTGGATGGGCGAGCCGAGTTGCTACTAGACGCAACGTTGCCGTAAGACAAGCCACCGTAGTTGTGAGTGGGGCCAACTAGACCATCAAAGTTAGCTTCGAGCGCTTGAGTGTGGGTGCTCATGGGTCTACTCCTTAAAGGTCTAAGCCAGGACTTAGCTGTGCGGGCATGGTTAAGGCGTCGGCTTCAATAGAAGAAACAGGGTAGGCGCAATAATCCGCTGCGTAAAAGGCGCTAGCGCGGTGGTTACCGCTGGCGCCAATGCCGCCAAACGGAGAGGCACCACTAGCGCCAGTAATTTGTTTGTTCCAGTTAACGATACCGGCACGAATGCGTGGCAAGAAATAATCATATTCGTCGCGCGAGTCACTTAACAAGCCGGCCGATAAACCAAAGCTGGTGTTATTGGCCATGTCGATGGCTTGGTCGAAACCTTCGTAGCGTACCAGTGTTAGTAGTGGGCCAAAGTACTCTTCATCGGGCAGGTCAGTGGCATCGGAAGCGTCAATTAAACCGGGGCTTAACAGCCCTGTGTTTTCAGCTAATAGTGCCATCGTCACTAGCGACTTAGAGCCTTGGTTAATTAACCCTTGTTGAGCGGCTAACAGTTGTTGGGCAGCGGTTGAGGAAATAACAGAGCCCATAAATGGTGCAGGCTCTGCGTCGTAGAAGCCTACGCGAATTTTGCCAATCGCAGTGACTAAGGTGTCTATTAAGGCATCTCCTGCCGCGCCTTTAGGTACATACAAACGACGAGCGCAGGTACAGCGCTGGCCAGCGGAAATAAAGGCAGATTGAATGATTTCATGTACGGCAGCACGGGTATCTTCTACTTGGCTGACGATTAGCGGGTTGTTGCCGCCCATTTCTAGGGCCAAAATTTTGTCTGGACGACCTGCGTATTGCTTGTGTAGCAACATGCCTGTGCTTGAGCTGCCGGTGAAGAACAGGCCGTCAATGCCGCTGTGGTTAGCCAGTGCAATGCCTGTTTCGCGGGCCCCTTGTACGAGGTTAATGACGCCGGCAGGAAGGCCGGCCTCTAACCAGCACTCAAGGGTGATTTGCGCCACCATAGGGGTTTGCTCGCTGGGCTTAAAGACCACGGTGTTACCGGCCAATAGAGCAGGAACAATGTGGCCGTTAGGTAAATGCCCCGGGAAGTTATAAGGGCCAAATACAGCCACTACACCGTGGGGACGGTGGCGTAGCCATGCTTGAGTACCTGCAGGTGCTGGTTTGCTCACTACCCCCGTGCGTTCTTCGTAGGCTTTGGCAGATAGGTCGATCTTGCCCGCCATGGCGCCTGCTTCTGTACGTGTTTCCCATAAGGGTTTGCCCGTTTCTTGGGCAATCGCAATTGCTATTTCTTCGGCGCGTTGTTTTAACTGGGTTTGAAAGGCTTTAACCATCGCTAAGCGATCTTCGTAGCTGCTTGACGACCATGCAGGGAAAGCGGCACGAGCGGCTTTAATGGCAGCCTCTACTTGGGATCCATCGGCCCCTTGGCCTTGCCAAAGAATGTCATTGGTTGCAGGATTTACGGAATCAAAAGCCGGGCCATTGCCTGCCAACCACTGGTTATTAATTAGGTGAGTCATCGTTATTCCTTATGCTTTAGGGGCGTGGGCCAAATAGTGGCACTGCTCGGAGTAGGTCGCCGGTTTGGAGGTGTAGGGCGTTAGCTAATTCTGTGCTGATGTATAACGGATCAGATTCTGGGGCCTTGATATACACCATGGTGCAGCGATAATCCGTTAAACGTGTATTGCTGACTAGATACGGGGTATCGCCGGTGGCGACCTGGTCTTCTACGCTCACAGTGTAGTGCTGGCTATCGCGCACGGCACGAATGTCTTGTATTTGTGTTTCTAAGGTTGGGCCAGCGTCGAAGATATCTACATAACCTTGGTATCGGAAACCTTCGTCTTCAAGCATCTTACGGGCTGGGCGAGTATTGTTATGCACTTCGCCGATCACCGCTCGGGCCTCTTCGGGCAATAAATTGATGTACAGCGGGTGGCGAGGCATGAGTTCGGCAATAAATTCTTTTTTGCCTATCCCGGTTAGACGGTCAGCATCGGCAAATGGCATATCGAAAAAGTGACCGCCTAAGCCATCCCAAAATGGGGATTGGCCATCGGCATCGGAAACGCCCCGCATTTCGGCGATAATTTTGCTTTCAAAACGCTCAGGAAATTGTGCCAAAAATAGAAATCGGCTTTTGGACAACAGGCTGCCGTTTTTGCTGTGGCGATACTCAGGGTCCAAAAACAAAGTGCACACTTCCGCGCACGCAGTTTGATCGTTGCTCAAGTACAAGGTCGGGAAACTGTTGTGTACCTCAAGTTCTCGGCTAGAATGGACTAACGTGCCAATACGATAACTATACCAAGGGCTGCTTAGGCCAATAGTGGACTCGATGCCACAAATTCCAACGATCTTGCCAGTAGCGGTGTCTTGCATTACAAACACATAACTTTGTTCGTAATTGAGGTCAACTTGGCCTTCAAAGGCTGCTAATGAGGCTTCTATTTTACTGAGAATACGCGCTGGATCGGCAGGCAATGAGGTAAAACCAACACCTGCTTTGTGAGCCAAATCAAGCAGGGCGTCGGCATCGGTCGCCGCGAGGGGACGAATGATCATCATGGGAGCCTCCAGAAGGTAATTACAGATAATATTTGATGCTGCAAATAGTACCTGTGTTACGCCAACAACACTTTTGTGTAAACGCTTCTGGATTTATTACTAGAGACTTTAATCGATCGCTAAATCACAGCGGGCAATAGGTTACTGTGTTGCCATTGGCCACCTGCAAACCTTTTAGCTGAGACTCACTTAAAATCAAAGCAGCGCCTTGTTTACGAGCGATAATACAACGAAAGTCGTGGCAGCTATTATTACTCACCAGCACCCGTTTGCCTTGTTCAACTGGGTCACCGGCTTGTACTTTTATCTGTTCTGCGTGGCGAATAGCGCGGATGTGACGGGTGCGTACTTCTAAGATAGGACCAGCATCAAAAATGTCTACGTGACCTTCAAAATGTAGGCCTTCATGTTCAAGAATATTGACGATGTCCTCGACGTCGTCATGATGTTGGCCAATCACGGTTTGGGCCGTGTCACTGAGCAAGGGCACGTAGAGTGGGTAGCGCGGCATCAAGTTAGCTATAAAACGCTTGTTGCTAGAGGCTGTGAGCAGGTCTGCTTCGGCAAAATCCATGCTAAAAAAATGGCGACCAACAGACTCCCAAAATGGGGAAACACCCTGTTCGTCAATAACGCCTTTGATCTCGGCAATGGTGGTGGCAGCGAAACGCTCTGGAAAGCAGGCCATAAACAATAAGCGAGACTTAGACAAGAGTTGGTCGTAGTAATTGCAGCGGTAGTCGGGTTCTAAATAAAATGAACTGAGGCGCGAAGCCCCGGTGTAATCGTGCCCCATATGTAGAGCTGGAATACGGTTATTGATGTTTAAATCGGTAGATGCGTGTACCACTTGATCAACACGGTAGCTATAGAAAGGCTCGCTTAATCCGACCGCGGCGTCTACTGTGCAAGTGCCCACCAAACGTGAAGTTTGGGTGTCTTCCATAACAAAGGTGTAGCCTTCTTCGCCACCTTGGTCCAGGTTTGCGGCAAACGACAACTCACTGTGGCTAATCTTTTGCGCCAGACGCTGTGGGTGGTTAGGCAGGTTGGTATGACCCACGCCGGTGGCTGCTGCAAAATCAACAAAAGCTTCACTGTCGTCACTTTTTATAGGCCGTACGATTAACATTTGGGTTGCTCCATGGAAGTTCTATGCATACCATCACGCTGCAACCAGGCTAAGTCATCGGCTTGGGCCAAGCGCAATAAAATTAGTGCACTGAGTTGTGAGCGAGTGGTGAGACTAGAAAGGTGCATATACTCATCTGCACTGTGGATTTTGCCACCCTGTACACCCAAGGTATCAATATTAGGCAAGCCTGCGGCGGCTAGGTTATTGCCATCACAACAACCACCGGTCGGCAAAAACTCTAAACTCAACCCCAAGCTTTTGCCACAAGATTGCACCAATTCGCAGAGTTGCTGATTGGCAGGGCTGAGTTGTTTTGGCTGTCGACCAAAACCGCCGTGTAGCTCAATAGTAAGGCCATCTCGGCTATTGATATCGGCCAAAATGGTGTTAATTTGTGCCTCACACCAAGCCTGCTGATTGCTGTTTTCAATACGGATATTAAAACGCATGGTGCAGGTGTCTGGCACAATATTCACCGCCCCGCCGCCCTGTACAAAACCTGGGTTAATAGTAACGCCTTGTTGCTGGCCATTGAGATCATCTAGCGCGCGGGTGAAATCGGCCATTGCACGAATAGCGTTGCGACCTAGATGATGCTCGCGACCCGCATGGGCGGCTTTACCTCGGGTAACTACAGCAAAGTTGCCACTGCCTTTGCGGGCACCAGCTAAGTTACCGTCGGCAAACGAGGGTTCGTAAATTAAGCCAAGGTGATGGCGTTTGGCGATTTCTGGGAATAACTTCGACGAACTTGGCGAGCCAATTTCTTCGTCTGGATTAAATAAAATTTCCCAGCCTAGTTGGTCTTGCAAGGGGCTACGCTCAAAGGCTTCAAGGGCCTTAAACATCACCACGATACCACCTTTAAGATCAGCTACTCCGGGACCATTAATGATGTCATCTTCTAGATAAGTAATTTTTTGGAACGGGTGATCGATAGGGAAAACCGTGTCCATGTGGGCGCACAAAAACACTTGTGCAGGTGCTTGCGGGCGTTTAAATAAACGCAAAGCTCGGCCTAGGGGCTTTTGGTTCAGCTGGCCTAGGTCATCCACCACGTCTTGCGGAGGCATGTCGATAAACTCTAGCTCGCAGTCTAGCTTTTTACTCCATTGAGCTAAGGTATCGGCCACTTTGTTAACGCCGGCAACGTTGTAGCTGCCGGAGTTAATTTCGGCCAAAGTCCATAGGTCTTGCTGCATGACTTGCTGCTGTGTAGCAATCCATTCTAGGGTCTGTGCTTCCAAGTCGTGGTTTACATTCAGGTTAGTCATGCGTTGTCTTATGCCTCTACAATCTGGCGCACAGCTTGTTCTAGAATGGCTAGGCCAGCGTCTATGTCTGCGTCTGGAATCAATAACGACGGTGCAAAACGGATGACGTCGGGGCCTGCCACCAATACCAACAAACCTTTGGCTTGGGCGGCTTTAAGGAATTCACCGGCACGGCCTTGGTACTCTTGGCTCAAGGCGCAACCAATTAACAAGCCTTTACCACGCACTTCGTCACAAAAAGGCATGCGCGCGTTAATGGCTTCTACACCGGCTCTAAAACGTTTGTGTTTGGCGTTAACGCCGGCCAATACTTCGGGGGTGTTAACAATGTCGATGACTGCTTCGGCAATAGAGCAGGCTAGCGGGTTGCCACCGTAGGTGCTGCCATGGGTGCCAATCGCTAAGCTTTTGGAAACCTTATCAGTGGTTAACATGGCAGCGACTGGGAAGCCGTTACCAATGCCTTTAGCCGTGGTAAGGATATCGGGCATGATGTCGGTTTGTTGGTAAGCGTACAAAGTGCCTAGGCGACCAGCGCCCGTTTGAACTTCGTCCAATACCAATAGGGCATGGTACTCGTCACACAACTCGCGGGCGCGCTTAATAAAGGCGGGGTCTGCGTCAATGATGCCGCCTTCGCCCTGTAATGGCTCCATTACGATGGCACAGGTTTTAGCAGAAACGGCGGCTTCTAAGGCGGCGATATTGTTAAAAGGTAAGTGGGTAATGCCTTCTAAAGCAGGGCCAAAACCGGCGCTGTATTTAGGCTGGCCACCCACGCTTACGGTGAACAATGTACGGCCGTGAAAGGCTTGTTCAAAAGCAATGATTTCGTGCTTTTCTTCACCAAAGTTATCGACTGCATAACGACGGGCTAACTTAAATGCAGCTTCGTTGGCTTCACCACCGGAGTTGGCAAAGTAAACTCTTTCGGCAAAGGTGGCGTCGGTTAGCTTTTTGGCTAAGCGTAGGGCCGGCTCGTTAGTCATAACGTTGGCAATATGCCATAGTTTTTCGCCTTGCTCTTTAAGGGTAGCAACTAGCTTTGGGTGGCTATGGCCCACACTGGTGACGGCAATGCCACCGGCAAAGTCGATGTACTCTGTGTCGTTTTGATCCCAAATGCGCGAGCCTTCACCTCGTACTGGAATAACGGGTGCTGGCGCGTAATTTTGAACCATTACTTCATCAAACAGGGCGCGGGTTACAGGGGTGTTGCTCATAAATCATCCTAAATAATATGTGGGTTAATAGTGCAGCTTAGCTGGCCTTTAGCTTGGCGATTTCACGCACCGCTACGGACAACATGGCTAAATTAATGTTGCTATTAGTTTGTAATTCGCTAAACAAATTCAAGCAGCGTTTGATCACATCTTGATTGCGTAGCTCCCAAGTTTGGCTTTGATCGCTAGACATCACCGTTTGGGTCAACTGTGCAAGGCTGGCTTCAAATTCCTGTTTGAGACTAGCGCGGGCTTTACGTTGCCACTGGTCTTGGCTGGGTAAATTGGCAATCGCTTGGTTGATCCAATCGCCCTGAAAGCGTGCGTACAAGCTGTACCAAGTTTGGGCCGCGGTAGGCACTTGGCTGGCACACTGGCGCGCAACTTGAGCCACGTCTAAACCGTGGTATAAAAACTCCAGTTGGCTTAAGCGCTGGCTGATGCCAGTATCTAGGCCACTTTGAGTGAGTTGTTGGGATTGTGTCTGAATACGCTCGGCCGCGGCTGGAGGCAATAAGTCGGCCAATTGAGAGGTATAATCTTGCATGGATTGTTGGTATTGATCAACCATGGCTTGGATTGATTCACCCTCATGACGGCTCAGCAACCAGAGGGTTAAATCCTCTAGCAAGGTTTGGATGTTTTTGTGTAAGGCCATCGATTTTGAGTAGTCCAGCATTAGCGTCACGCGATCTAACTCTTGCCACAGGCTATTGGCATCAACAATATCGCACGCAGCGGTATAGGCACGCGCCATATCGCCTGCTTCGGCGCCCATTTCTTCCTGCAAATAGTTGCAGAAGGTAGAACCCATGCGGTTGCCCATTTGATTAGTGACATGGGTGGCAATGATTTCACTGCGTAGAGGGTGTGAACCCATGGCAGCGGCATATTTTTTGCTCAATACCTTAGGAAAGTAGTGTTCTAGATTGCTGGCTAGGTAGGCATCGTTGCCAATGTCTGCAGCCATTAACTCATCAAACAAACGCATTTTGCTATAAGCCAGTAATACAGCGATTTCTGGCCGAGTTAAACCCTGCTGCAGGCGCGCACGTTCGTCCATATTGGCATCGTCCGGTAAACCTTCCAGTGCCCGATTAAGGCGGCCTTGTTTTTCTAAACTGTGAATAAGCCGTTTGTGATCACTCAGATGGGCACAGGCTTGATTTTGCGCAATACTCAGCACCAAACTTTGGTGGTAGTTATGGTTCAGTACCAAATCACCGACTTCGTCAGTCATGCTGGCCAGCAAGGTGTTGCGCTGCTTTACTGTCATGTCGCCCGCATCGACGAGCTGGCTAAGCAGAATCTTAATGTTAACTTCGTGGTCTGAACTATCCACACCCGCGGAATTGTCGATGGCATCGGTATTGATGTAACCGCCGGCTTGAGCAAATTCGATACGTCCATGTTGAGAGAAACCGAGGTTGCCCCCTTCGCCGACCACTTTAGCACCTAGCTCGTTGCCGTTAACCCGTAGGTTATCGTTGGCAGGGTCGCCTATATCACTGTGGTTTTCGCTGCTGGCTTTCACATAGGTGCCAATGCCGCCGTTCCAAAATAAATCCACTGGCATCTTTAACAAGGCATGAATCAATTCGTTGGGCGTCATTTTTTTAGCATCGGTGCCCATCATGGTTTGCATTTGTGCGCTTAGAATGATGGACTTTGCCGAACGTTCAAAAATGCCACCACCTTTGGAAATAAGCTGCTGTTCATAATCGCTCCAGCTGGAACGAGGCAAGTTAAATAAGCGTTGGCGCTCCACAAAGGACTTGGCCGCATTTGGGGTAGGGTCAATAAAAATATGCAGGTGGTTAAAGGCCGCTTGTAAACAAATGTGCTCGGACAAGAGCATGCCATTGCCAAATACATCGCCTGCCATGTCGCCGACGCCTACGACGGTAAAATCTTGGATTTGGCAATCGCGGCTTTGTTCTGCAAATAACCGCTTAACAGATTCCCACGCACCACGGGCGGTAATGCCCATCTTTTTGTGGTCGTAACCGTTAGCACCGCCAGAGGCAAAGGCATCGCCCAGCCAAAAGTTGTTTTTCTCGGAAATTGAGTTGGCCAAATCAGAGAAGGTGGCTGTGCCTTTGTCTGCTGCGACCACTAAATAAGGGTCGTCATCGTCGTAGCGCACCACTTGTTTAGGCGCCATCACTTGTTTGTCGACTATATTGTCGGTGACGTCGAGTAAGGCCTGGATAAAGGTGGAGTAGCTACGAATCACCTCGGCCATAAGCACTTCGCGATCTTGAGTAGTGGGCAATTGTTTACACACAAAACCACCTTTGGCTCCTAGTGGAACAATGACCGCATTTTTCACCATTTGCGCCTTAACCAGACCTAATACTTCGGTGCGGTAGTCTTCTTTGCGATCGGACCAACGCAAGCCACCACGGGCCACTTTGCCACCCCGTAAATGCACGCCTTCGACCCAGGTGGAGTAGACGAAAATCTCGTACTTAGGCAGCGGTAGCGGCACGCCAGGAATGTGGCTTGGATCTAACTTGCACGACAGGTATTGGTGAGCCTGGCCATTGCTGTCGGTCTGGTAGTAGTTGGTGCGCAGCATCGCCATGATACAGGACAAGAAATACTTAACAATGCGGTCTTCGTCTAAATTGCTCACCTGTTCTAAAGCCAAACCAATGTCTTCTTGTAACTGAGTGATGGTGCTGGCATCGGCTTGCGCTTGTGGGTTAAAGCGAGCTTCAAACAACCGCACTAAGGTATGAGTGATACCGGCGTTACGCATTAGCGTTGATTGCATGTAGGTTTGGCTAAATGGCACCTGAATCTGATGTAAGTAGCTGCTGATAGCGCGTACTAAAATAATTTGCTGCCACGTTAGGTTGGCGGCCAATACTAAACTGTTAAATCGATCATTAGCCACTCGGCCGCTGTAAATTTGACCAAAGGCTTCTTGGAAGCGTTCTTTGACGTTGGCTCCCTCGAGGTTTACCTGGGTATCGATTTGGATCACAAAGTCTATGATCCACTGGTTTATACCAGTGCTCGATTTAATGCTGTAGGGGTGGGCATTGATCACCTTTACACCCATGCGTTCCAAGATGGGTAACACGTCGGACAAGGCCTTGGCTTTGCCGTGGCCAAATACCTTAAAACTTAAACTTTGGTCATCTTGATTCAAAGAGCGGTATAAGTAGGTGGAAAGAGGTTTGTCGACGTTAATTTTCTGCAGCCGCATCAAATCCATGACTGCGACTTGGGCAGAAAAATTCTCTTGATAGGCCATGGGGAAGGCAAGGGCGTATTGTTTGAACAACTTATTGCCTTTGGCCTCCCCCTGTTTATTGTTAAGCGTAGCATGTAAATGGTCAGGCCACGACAACATAGCATCACGCATTTGTTGTTCTATATCATCGATGTCGTAGGCCGTGTTATGAATGTCTTTGCCGTGCACTGTTAGCTGGATGCGTGCTAGAGGCAGCTCCGAGAACATAACGTTAAAGTCGACGCTGGTGCCATTGAACTCGCGCATTAAAATAGCTTGCATCTTAATTCGAAATTGGGTGTTAAAGCGCTCCCTAGGCACGTATACCAAGGCGGTGGCAAAACGACCATAAGTGTCTAAACGCAAAAACAATCGTAAATGATGGCGTTCCTGTGTTTCGATTACACCACGGATAATGGGGTATAACTCGCCCACACTGGCTTGCAACATTTCGTCACGCGGGTAGTGGTTTAAAATGTGTTGTAGGGCTTTGCCCTTATGGCTGTTAGGCAGTAGCTGAATACGCTTTCGTAAGTCCTGTGCTTTGCGGCGCAACAGTGGGATTTCGTCAATACGGGCGGTATAGGCGGCGGAGGAATAGAGCCCAAAGAAACGATCTTCGCCCACCACATTGCCTTGATCATCAAATCGCTTAAGGCCAAGGTAGTCGAAGTTGACGGGCCTATGTACGGTTGAACGGCTGGTGGACTTAGTCATCACTAGCATTTCAGGCACGAGGGCTAAACCCGATTGATGTTGAGATAAAGTAGTGGGTAATAAGCTCTGCGGGCTGCAGTTGTCATCTCTAAAGCTACCTAACCCAGAACCCGCTTTGGGTGTCAGTTGACAGAGGCCGGTTTTCGAATCTTTAGATAAGTCATAAGAACGATACCCTATAAAGGTAAAGTGGTTGTTGGCCACCCAGCGCAAAAAGGCCACGTTTTCTGCTAAGTCTTCTGGAGCTACCGGTAGCTTTTGTGTTTCTAAGGTGTCGATAATTGACACCAGTTTGGTGCGCATGGGTTGCCAATCGTCAACCACCAAACTGACGTCACTGATTACGCTAGTTAAGGTGTCAATGATCTCCTGCATCGAAAAGGCGTCAGTTTGCTGGTCAATTTCAAAGCGCATCATGGCTTCTAAACTGGCGCTATCGGCCTTACCAGTGAAGGGTGTGAAGTTGGTGGCTTTGCCCTTGTTGTCGCGTTCAACGGCGACTACCGGATGTGTGGTGGTATGTATGGTATGGCCTAGATGACCTAAGGCATTGGTAATCGAGGACACCAAAAAAGCTTTGTCGTCACAAATAATATCAACCGTGGTGTGGCTAGTATGCCACTGATGTTCGTCATAGTTGGGATTGTAAACACGAATTTTCACCTCACCTGGTTGGCGCTGTTTAGCGCAATCCCACAGGCTCGCAATAGCGCCGTAGAGGTTATCGGTGTCAAATTGGATCAGTTCTGCCGGGATGCTCTCGGAATAATACAGGCGAGCTAATTGTTGCATGGTGTTGCAATTGGTTTTGTTCTGGCATTTGTTAATGAGGTCGCAAACTAAATTGATAGCGTTATTTTTCTTATCGGTGAGGGTGCGCATTCAGGTTTCCTTGAGTCAAAGCACGATATATGAAACTGCCAGCTACTATTATTCAAGAAACACACCCCCTGCACTAGGGGGTAAGTTGAGATAGCGCGACCCTATTTGTTGGGAAAATGACATTCCACGGCTTAGATCGGTTTTTCTGGCCTTTTTGTGCCCTCCTAGGAGGATTCAGTGTATCCTTTAGTCTATGCCAGAGACCCCAATAAATCACACCCTAGGTTTGCTACTTTTACCACAGGCGAGTTTGAGCCACTATGGCCAAATAGCCGAGTTGCTATTACACGCTAACCGTATTTTAGAGCGCCCGCATTACCGTCAACAGGTGTTGTCCGTAGGTGGTGATTGTGTCCTTGGAGCGGCGCCAGACTACCTTACCAGCGAAAAGCTTGAAACTTTGTTTTTAATTGGCGACTTACTCGTGCCGGCGCCAGTCGATGCCATGTTAGAGCGTTGGTTATTGCAGCAAGCTAAGTCGGGCGTGCAAATCTTGGCGATTGGCACAGGCATTATGCCGTTGGCGAATGCAGGGTTGTTGAACGGTAAACGGGCCTGTTGTCACTGGTCTAGCATCGAAGCTTTACGTGCGGCCTATCCAGACGTTATCTGGAGTCATCATTTGTTTGAGGCAGAGCAACAGTTGCTCACCTGTGCCGGTGGGGCGTCGACTACGGATCTCATGCTGTCATGGTTAGGGCAGCAACAAGACTTGGATTTAGCAGTGCATCTGTCGGAATGGTTTTTGGTGGAGCGTATGCGGCCCCAAGATGCGCAACAACGCATCCCGCTAAAGGCTCGTATCGGCACCAGTCAGCCCAAGCTCATTGAAGCTGTGACGCTGATGGAAACCAATCTTGAAGAGCCATTGTCACCTGATGATCTAGCGTACCACGTGGGCCTTTCTCGACGTCACTTAGAGCGTTTATTTAAGAAACATTTAGACAGTGTGCCATCACGCTTTTATTTGCAACTGAGGTTGGATAAAGCAAGGCAAATGTTACGTGATACCGACCGTTCTATCGTGGAGGTGGGTATGGCATGTGGTTTTTCATCTGCCAGCCACTTTAGCACCACCTACCGTACCTACTTTAATCTAACACCACGCCAAGAGCGTGGCCGTGCGACCCATGTAGAATCGGCACCAGACTGGAGTCACTCTGTGGCCATTCAGCGTCGCTTAGACTAACTTTATTACCTTAATTTTTAGAGGCACCTATGGATATTTTTGCGTCTGCAACCTTACTGTTCTTAGTTATGGACCCATTAGGCAATATTCCTTTATTTTTGTCGGTGTTAAAGCAGGTGCCAGAAGCAAGGCAGCGTTTGGTCTTGCGCCGTGAGTTGTTAATTGCATATGTAGTACTGTTATTGTTTTTAGTATTGGGGCCACACATTTTGGAATTTTTGCAGGTGTCCCAAGAAGCTATACGTATTGGCGGCGGCATAGTGTTGTTTTTAATTGCCTTAAAGATGGTTTTCCCTAAAGAAGGAGGTGTGTTAGGAAAAACCCCCGATGGCGAGCCGTTCATAGTACCCTTAGCGATTCCGCTTATGGCTGGACCGTCGAGTTTGGCGATGATTATGTTGATGCGTAAATCGGCAGAAGGCCAGTGGCTAGAACTATGGTTGGCGGTAACCGCTGCTTGGTTTGTGTCGGCAGTGATCTTGCTCGCTTCGCGGCGTTTATACAGCTTGCTGGGTGAAAAGGGCCTTATCGCCATTGAGCGCCTAATGGGAATGGTGTTGATTATTATGGCAGTGCAAATGTTATTGGAAGGCACGGCTCAGTACTTACATCTAGGGTAGGTGGCTAAATTCAGCCAACTACTGCGGTTGGAGCTATAAGTTACTTTGATGTCGCATCAAGATAGACGCTGCAATACTTAATGGCCCATAGTGCGAGGTTAATAATTCAACACGTGGGGCAGACCACGACATAGGTATTAAGCATGAGTTTAAGTGTCTTCGACTTGATGAAAATAGGCATCGGGCCTTCCAGCTCTCACACTGTGGGCCCCATGCGTGCCGCTTTGGCTTTTGTGGAACAACTTAAAGCTGAAAATAAGCTCTCGCAAGTGACGCGAGTCAAAGGTGAGCTGTTTGGTTCTTTGGGTGCCACGGGTAAAGGACATGCCAGCGATATCGCTGTAATATTGGGCTTGTTGGGCGAAGCCCCCGACACCATTGACCCACCCCAAGTACAGCCTATGTTGGCAGAGATAGAGGCTAATGAGCGCCTACCGTTGATGGGCGAGCACGAGATTGAGTTCATTCAACATCGCGATGTCATTCTTAACCTTGAAGAGTCGCTGCCGTATCACCCCAATGGCATGACCATGAGTGCGTTTGACGCCGCTGGTGGACTAGTGCTGGAAATATCTTACTACTCGGTGGGTGGAGGCTTTATTGTTGATGAAACTGCGGCCAAAGCCGACGCCTTGCCGGTTGACGACGATCAGCCTAAGATACCTTATGCGTTTACCACCGGCGTTGAGCTGCTAGCTCATTGTGATGCGACGGGCAAAAGCATCAGCGCAATCATGATGGAAAATGAAAAAACCTGGCGCACCGAAGAAGAAGTTAGAAGCCAGTTGTTGCACATGTGGCAAGTGATGAAAGAATGTGTTCATAACGGCTGCCATACTGGGGGCGTTTTGCCCGGCGGACTCAACGTTAAGCGACGTGCCGCAGATCTGTATCAAAAGCTCAATAGTTTGGGTTCAGTCAAAGTTATCACCCCACAGTTGTCTGCTATGGATTGGGTTAACTTGTATGCTATGGCAGTGAACGAAGAAAATGCGGCCGGTGGTCGTATTGTTACGGCACCTACTAACGGTGCTGCTGGTATCATGCCGGCCGTAATGCATTACTATGATAATTTTTACCCCAATGCAGATGACGATGGTATCGTGCGGTTTATGTTAGCCGCCGCAGCCGTTGGTATTTTGTGTAAATTGAATGCATCTATCTCGGGTGCCGAAGTAGGCTGCCAAGGCGAAGTAGGTAGTGCGTGCGCTATGGCGGCCGCAGGTTTGGCAGAAGTTATTGGAGGCACTCCAAGGCAAGTAGAAAACGCAGCTGAAATTGGGATGGAGCACAACCTAGGTTTAACCTGCGACCCTATTGCTGGTTTAGTACAGGTGCCGTGTATCGAACGCAATGCCATGGGATCTATTAAAGCCATTAATGCAGCTCATATGGGTATGCGAGGCGATGGTGAGCATTTGGTGTCGCTGGACGACGTGATTAAAACCATGCGTGAAACCGGCGCTGACATGCAAGACAAGTATAAAGAAACTTCACGTGGAGGCCTCGCTGTTAACGTTACTAACTGCTAATTCTGTTATTCTTGCTGCCTAAGATGTTTGTCATAAATACTAGTCAGCATGGAGAAGTACATGTCTACACTGCGTCCAGAGGCGGGTATATTGCCTCCCGTTGGTAGCCCCATTACCCATCAACCCAGTTTTGGAGAACGGCTGCGGGCGTTACGCCAAGCCCGAAAAATGACCTTACAACAGGCCAGCAAGGAGACCGGTGTAGCCCAATCGACCTTGTCGAAGATGGAAAACAACCAGCTTTCTCCCACCTTTAATTTGATGCAAAAGCTGGCCGTGGGACTAGGCATAGACATGCCGCAGTTGTTTGCGCCCGTGCATGACCCCCGTATTTCTGGTCGTCGTAGTGTCACCAAAAAACAACAAGGCCGAGAGCATCTCACCGCCACGTATGAACATGAATTGCTCGCCACCGAACTTGATTCTAAACGTATGGTGCCGTTTAAAAGCCGTGTGCGGGCTCGCCGCCTAGATGAGTTTGGTGGCTGGGTCCGGCATAAAGGTGAAGAGCTGCTACTAGTGCTTGAAGGCGACGTGTTGGTATATACCGAAGAATATGCGCCGCTGCCGCTTAGCGAAGGCGACAGCACTTATTTTGACAGCACTATGGGTCATGCAGTGGTGTCTGTCAGTAAAGAAGACGCGCTGGTGCTTTGGGTGTGCGTGGCGCAATGAGACAAGTTGTATTAGCCAGTGGCAACGCGGGTAAACTTAAAGAATTTGGCCAATGTCTAGCGCCGCTGGGTATTGAGCTGGTGGCTCAAAGTCAGTTTGTGAGCCAAGAAGTCGAAGAAACGGGCCTTTCTTTTGTCGAAAATGCCATTCTTAAAGCCCGCCATGCGGCGGCTGCATCGGGACTGGCTGCACTTGCCGATGATTCGGGCTTAGAGGTTGACGGGTTGCACGGTGCACCGGGTATCTACTCGGCACGCTACGCGGGGTCGGCGTTATCCGGCGCCGCCAAAGACGCCGCTAACTGCGCCCACTTAATTGCTAATTTAAAACATGTACCTAGCGATCAACGTAACGCTCGGTTTCAATGTGTCTTGGTGTACATGCGCCATTCACAAGACCCTACGCCACTGATCTGCCAGGCGGCATGGGAAGGTGTGATTATGGACACGCCACTGGGCGATTATGGTTTTGGATACGACCCTATTTTTCAAGTGTTAGAAAAAGGCTGCCGTGCGGCTCAGCTCACCCCAGAGCAAAAAATCTCCATTAGCCACCGGGGTCAAGCTTTGGCGCAATTACAACGGGCCTTGGTTTAGCAGACTAGAGTAATATTGATGCACACACTGCCTGCCTTAAGCCTTTACATTCATATCCCTTGGTGTGTGCGTAAATGCCCTTATTGTGATTTTAATTCACACGCTACTCAAGCGGGTGAAGATATCCCTGAAGCCGCTTATATCGCTGCTTTATTACAAGACTTGGGCGCCGAACTCAAGGCCGTTGCAGGGCGTCGCTTACACAGTATTTTTATAGGTGGCGGTACACCCAGCCTTATGAGCGCTGCGGGCATTGGCGAAATATTAACCTTTGTAAAAACCCATATCGACTGCGAAAGCGATATGGAAGTCACTCTAGAGGCTAACCCGGGCACCTTTGAACAGGCCAAATTTGCAGGCTTTCTTGAACAGGGCGTGAACCGCTTATCCATTGGTGTGCAAAGCTTTGATGATGATTGCTTGCAGGCGTTGGGGCGCATCCATAGCGCCAAGCAAGCGAAACTTGCCATTGCCAAAGCTCAGGCTTTGGGCTTTGAGCGTATCAACCTAGACCTTATGCATGGCCTTCCAAATCAAACGTTAGAGGCAGGTTTGTCTGACCTTGAGCAAGCGTTGGATTTTGGCACTGATCATTTATCTTGGTATCAGCTCACTATAGAGCCTAATACCGAATTTCATAGCCGGCCACCAAACTTGCCAGACGAAGATGTGCTGGCGGATATTCAGGATCAAGGACAAGGCCTAATCGAAGCTGCTGGCTTATTTCAATACGAAATTTCTGCCTATTCAAAACCCGCAAGCCAAGCGCGACATAACCTAAACTACTGGCGTTTTGGTGATTACATTGGTGTAGGCTCTGGTGCCCATGGCAAGGTGAGTTATTGGCAGGGCGGCAGCATGGTGATAGAACGGCGGGTAAAGTTACGCCAGCCTAAGGCCTACATGAGCGCAATTAACCCCTTGTCTTCTAGCTATATAGTGACCTCAGAAGAACTGCAGTTAGAGTTTTTTATGAACGCGCTACGCCTTCAAACGGGGGTCTCGACAGACGACTATTTGGCTAATACAGGTCAGACTTTGAATACTGTAACAGGCGCACTAGCGTCAGCTCGAAAAGCAGGGCTGATGATGCCCGATCGGCTTCAAGCTAGCCCTTTGGGCTGGCGTTTCCTTAATGATTTGCTGGCTTATTTTGAGTAGCTTACTGTTCCAAGTAGAAGGTTTGGCTAAACTTTAGCGGTATAGGTTTGGCATTTAGGTCGGGCTGTACTGTTAATTCGAAACGCCACATTTCTTCTTCGGTAAAACGTAGTTGCGCAATATAGTAGATGGCGTTTTGCTCTTTTATTTGTAGGAATTCTAACGGCAATACCTGGCCAAGAATGTTAGTACGTGTTCCGCTAACCACAGCGGGTAGTGGTCGCATCGTCTGTCTATCAATCACAGAAACATTCAATAAGGCGCGATTTCTTGCGCGCGTAAAACCATAGGTTTGGGCGACCTCTGGCGTCACCATCATGGTATTAAATGCGTTGTAGTGAATATTATATTTTTGGCTATGAATGGCTTGTTCTGCATAACTTGGCAGTGCCAAAGAGGCTAGTAATACAGCACAGATAAAGCTAAGGTGGCGGATCGGATGCGTCATGGGTTGGCTTCTTACCTTCTACGATATAAGTCTTTATTGGAGGCCTAATTGTGCGTGATGCGTGGCAAAAAGTAAAAACAAAACATTGCAAACTGTAGGTCAACAACATGATGAAAAAAATATTGGTTGGTCTAGGTGCAGTCATCACCATCCTCCTGTTAGGCCTGTCTGCGACCGATAATATGCACCTTCTTGAAAGTTTTAGAGCGGCCTATTTTTAGAGTGATCGACTGATAAGGAAACCTGATATGGGTAACATTCTCATTACTGGTGCCAGCCGAGGTATCGGCGCTGCAACTGCAAAAATGCTGGCAGCTAGAGGCCACAACGTGTGTGTTAATTACCACAAACAGAAACGCAAAGCTGAGCATCTGGTTGCTCAGATTCAACAGTTGGGTGTAAGTGCTATTGCAGTACAGGCTGATGTTTCCCAAGAGCAGGAGGTATTGGCATTATTTAAATGCATGGATGAACAGCTTGGTCCAATCACGGGTTTAGTCAATAATGCCGGTATGTTGTTACCTCAAATGCCAGTGGAGCAGATGGATGCGCAACGTATTAATCAATTGCTGACTACCAATGTCACCAGTTACTTTTTATGTTGTCGAGGAGCGATCAAACGTATGGCCCTAAAACATGGAGGCCAAGGCGGCGCCATCGTTAATGTCTCGTCTGCCGCGTCTCGACTCGGTGCCGCCGGCGAATACGTTGACTATGCCGCTAGCAAAGGTGCTATAGACACCCTCACCATAGGGCTATCCAAAGAGGTGGCCCGCGAAGCCATACGAGTGAATTGTGTGAGACCAGGGTTTATTGCAACCGACATGCATGCCGATGGCGGCGAGCCCAACCGCATTGAGCGGGTTAAAAGCACCATCCCTATGGGTCGTGGTGGTCAACCAGACGAAGTCGCTAATGCGATTGTTTGGTTATTATCTGAAGAAGCCTCCTACGTGACAGGCTCATTTACCGACATCGCTGGTGGTCGCTAGCAAATCAATATGAGACACTATAGGTATGATTTTTGAATGCCGCGATGGTTGGCTAAAGGTGAGTTGAGTTTATGACTAATGCAGGCGTATTTGTGGTTCAGACCGTATTTGGTTTGTACCTAATGTTGGTAATTATTCGGTTTATGCTGCAGTTGGCGAAAGCCGATTTTTATAACCCCTTAGCGCAAGCTGTGGTGAAGCTCACCCAGCCTTTTATTGGACCACTGCAAAAAGTCATGCCCAAAACCGGCCGCTTTAGTTTGGCCACCTTGGTGCTGGGATTTTTAGTGCAATTGCTACTTATTGTATTGGTGTTGATGATTGCTGGTTTTGGGTTGCCAAACCCTGTGAGTTTAGCTATTTGGAGCCTTATTGGTCTGGGTTCACAAGTGTTGGACTTGCTCTTTTTTGCCATCTTAGGGAGTATCGTTTTAAGTTGGTTGGCACCACAAACCAACCACCCCGGGGCTTATCTGCTGCAGCAACTTACGGAGCCTGTAATGGCGCCTGCTAGACGTATGTTGCCGAATTTGGGCGGATTGGATTTTTCTCCTATTTTGGTGTTTATCATTATTAACTTATTGAATATGTTGGTGATTCAAAGTTTAGCGCAAAGCTTTGGTATGCCTCGTGGTTTGGTAATGGGGCTTTAACGATGGCAACAACTGATAATACCCAAGCGGCAGCTGCCTTCAATTTTGAAACCGCATTGGCCGAGCTAGAAAACATCGTCGCCAACATGGAACAGGGTGAGTTAACACTGGAAGATTCTTTGCAGGCGTTTGAGCGCGGCATCGCATTAACCCGCGGTTGCCAAACGGCGTTGGCGCAGGCCGAACAAAAAGTCAAAGTGTTAATGCAAGATGCCCAAGGGCGCATTGTTGAGCAGCCCTTTAATAAGGAATCATAAGCGTGGAATTTGAGTCTTTAGACGATTTTTTGAGTCATAGCCAAAATCGCGTAGAGCAATACCTAAATACTGCAATTAGGCAACGTCGCGCGAGTGGCGTACTGTCCCAAGCTATGGCATACAGTGCGGTACAAGGCGGCAAACGAGTCCGTGCAGCCCTGGTTTACGGTGGCGCTCGAGCGTGTGGTATTGACCATGCTTGCCTAGACCCGTTGGCTGCGGCCGTAGAGGCAATGCATGCATATTCGCTGATTCATGATGACTTGCCGGCCATGGATGACGACGCCTTACGCCGTGGTCAGCCCAGCTGCCACATTGCCTTTGACGAGGCGACCGCAATTTTGGCGGGTGATGCCCTACAAGCGCTGGCGTTTGAATTGATCGCTGAAGCCCATGGCCCACACCTTAATGCCGATCAGTGTTTGGCGATGGTGGCTTGCTTAGCTAAAGCCGCCGGATCCAAAGGTATGGTGGCGGGACAAATGCTCGACATGGCGGCTGAAAATGATGCCGTTAGTCTTACCCAGTTAGAAACCTTACACCGATTTAAAACCGGTGCTTTGATTGTCGCCAGCGTTGAGTTAGGTGCGTTGGCTCAGGCCGAGGTTGATGACCTGCAATTACAGAAATTACGAGACTACGCCCAAGCGATTGGTTTGGCGTTTCAGGTACAAGATGATATTTTAGACATCGAGAGCGATACTCAAACCCTAGGTAAAGCCCAAGGCTCCGATCTGTTGAATGATAAATCCACCTATCCTTCGTTGTTAGGTATGACTCTAGCCAAACAAAGACTCGGTGAGTTGCACCAACAAGCCGCACATGGATTGCGTGACTTTGGCCCTGCTGCTGCACCATTAGTTTGGTTGGCCGATTTTATCGTCAGTCGTCAACATTAGAGGCTGGCATTAGCGCCATGTTTGACCCTATTCAAACCATCCCTGCGAAACCTCCCCTCACTCCTTTGTTAGATCAAGTGGACGGGGTTGAGGACTTGCGCTGCCTACAAGATAACCAGTTGCCTCAGTTGGCTTACGAGTTGCGCTTGGCGTTGCTTTATAGTGTTGGCCAAACAGGCGGGCACTTAGGCGCAGGCCTCGGGGTGGTTGAATTAACCATCGCCCTGCATTACCTACTCAACACGCCAAAGGATCGACTGATTTGGGATGTGGGGCATCAAGCCTACCCCCATAAAATGCTCACAGGCCGTAAACAAGCCATGTTGTCGATGCGGCAGATGGGTGGATTGGCGCCGTTTCCTAAACGTGACGAAAGCCTCTTTGATGCCTTTGGTGTGGGTCATGCCAGCACCTCCATCAGTGCTTTGTTAGGCATGGTGCTGGCCCAACAGAACCCCGACGCCCAACATGTCGCTGTCATTGGTGACGGTGCTTTAACCGGTGGCTTGGCGTTTGAAGCGTTAAATCATATGGCCCATTGTCAGGCTAATGCCCTCATCATTGTGAATGACAATGATATGGCGATCGACGAAAATTTAGGCGGTTTGGCGACGTTTCTAGACGATAACCATGGCCATGGTGGGCCACTGCAGTGGTTTACCGCCTTAGGGTTTACTTACCGCGGCCCCATAGACGGTCATGACTTGCCTTTATTGCTCACCACTATTGCTGAGTTATTAAGCCTTAAGGGGCCTAAGTTGCTGCATATCCATACCTTAAAAGGTAAAGGCTATGGTCCAGCGGAACTGGACCCGGTGGGTTATCACGCTTTAGCTAAAATTGACCCGATAGGCAAACCTAAAAAAACAACATCCCCGACCTATGCTCAGGTATTTGGTCAATGGATTTGTGATCGAGCCACCACAGATCCTAGGTTGATGGCGATTACCCCAGCGATGGCTGGCGGTTCTGGGCTAGAGCCGTTTGCGCAAGCCTATGGCGACCGTTTGTTTGATGTAGCCATTGCAGAACAGCATGCGCTCACCTTAGCTGCAGGTATGGCCTGTGAAGGCGCGAAGCCGGTGGTGGCGATTTATTCCACGTTTTTACAGCGCGCTTATGATCAACTGATTCACGACATAGTGTTGCAGAATTTAGACGTGTTGTTGGCCATAGATCGCGCCGGTGTGGTGGGTGAGGATGGTGCCACCCACACAGGCGCCTACGACTTAGCCTTTTTACGCTGTTTGCCTAACATGGTTATTATGGTGCCTGGCAACGCAGCAGAAGCTAGAGCTATGTTGGAATTTGGTTATCAACATCAAGGACCTGCAGCGGTACGTTACCCGCGAGGAATGGCGCCCGATAATGCGGCGATTGGGGTGCCCATTGAGCTAGGTCGAGGGCAACTTCTATGGCGCGGCAAAGGCAATAAGGCGATTGTAATTGTTAATTTTGGGGCTTTGTTGGAGTTGGCTAAAGACCTGGCAACACACTTATGTGCAACCTTAGTCGACATGCGCTTTGTTAAGCCGTTAGATGAGGCACTGCTGCAGCAATTGTTAACTGAGCACAAATCTTTTGTGACCATAGAAGACCACAGTATTATTGGTGGCGCTGGCTCTGCTGTGAGTGAATGGCTGTCACAGCAATCGACGCCCACAAAACTCTTGTGTCTAGGCCATGAAGATCGTCCAATTGCTCACGGCAGCCGTACTCAGGTACTCGCTACAGCTGGATTGGATGTGTCTTCAGCGGTGGCTAAAATCAACGTTTGGCTGACAAACGAGCACTAATCCTCCCGTTTGTCGTGGGCAAGCATGGTGTCTTTAAATGCTTGTAAGATGCTACGGCAACTAATTTGACCAATAAATCGGCCTCCTTCAACCACCGGCATGCGTCGATGGTGATGTTTGGTCAAAATACGGGCGGCCTCAAATAAAGTCGTGTCCCCTGGCAGTACATCCACTTTGGTACACATTAAATCGCCAATACAGGCATCACCTTCTTGGTAGTAGGCGATTTGTTCTAGCTTATCCAGCAGGTCTAATTCTGAAATAATGCCCACCACGTGACCTCGATCATCTAACACGGTGCCGCCAGTAACTTTGCGAACTAACATCTCGTGAATGGCGTCCATTATCTTAGTTGCCGGGCTGAACGTGAGGGGCGTGATTGACATAAAGTCTTTGATATCGATTGAGTTGGGCATGTACAAAAACTCCTTTTTGAGTTGCTCCCAAAGGGTAGGCCAATGGCAGTGAATTTAGTATTACGCCACTTGTTGGTGTTAGTCAATTTTAAAGATTTTATGATGTTTCTCTTTGCCAATATTTAACTTCTTGTATTTTATGAATAATTTTGTAAAAAAAGGGATAAGTTGCAAAATGGTATTTTTATCTTTTATACTGTTTATCATTGTACGCCGCTAGCTTGTGACGTTATTCAATTAGTTGGACACCAATAATTTCACTAATATATTTTTAGTTTTTGTCTCTATTTTCGACCAAAGGCAACAAGTATGACCTATGGAGAGGAGTTAATTAGCCACATTTGGCCCTTGGCATTATTTTTGATGATGGTAGGCGGCCTCATTGTGTTGATGCTAACACTGCCCGCACTGTTGGGTGGCAAAAGAGTGTCGCGTGCTGTTAATGAACCTTATGAGTGCGGCATTGTGCCTGTCGGCTCAACCCACTTTCGTATGCCTATTCCGTTTTACCTGGTTGCCATTTTTTTCGTCATCTTTGATTTAGAGGTAGTGTTTCTGTTTGCTTGGGCCGTGGCTGTTAAGGAAACGGGCTGGTTAGGTTTTACTGAAGCACTCATCTTCATACTAATTTTGTTTACAGCGCTCATTTACCTGTGGCGCCTTGGCGCCTTGGACTGGCGCACAAGCCGACAAAAACTCGATTTACGCAACTTGGACGCACGTTAATTGCTGGAATTTTAACTTAGGCTACCGGCACACACCGTGTATTTAAATAATCACCGGCTCTAAAGGAGTCTTGGGGTTGTTATGCCGCAGTTAAAATCGGGCGCCTATGGCGCTAACCTGATTGCCTCCCAAGATGAGAGCTTTGCTCAGTCGGTTGAAGACAGTTTAGTGCTGGGCAAGGTTAAAGATTTGGTCGCTTGGGGCCAAAGTAACTCTCTTTGGCCATTTAATTTTGGTCTTTCTTGTTGTTACGTAGAAATGGCCACGGCCTTTACTTCACGCCATGACCTAGGCCGTTTTGGTGCAGAAGTCATCCGCGCCACTCCGCGCCAAGCCGATGTAATGGTGATCTCTGGGACTGTGTTTCGCAAAATGGCACCGGTGATTCAACGTCTTTACGAACAACTGTTAGAACCCAAGTGGATTATCTCCATGGGCTCCTGCGCCAATTCAGGCGGTTTATATGACATTTATAGTGTGGTTCAGGGGGTGGATAAGTTCTTACCTGTAGATGTCTACGTACCCGGTTGTCCGCCTCGCCCAGAAGCGTTGTTGCAAGGGTTAATGTTATTACAAGATGCTATTCGAGAAGAAAATAGACCTTTGAGTTGGGTGTTAGGTCCAAATGGGGTAGAGAAGCCTTCCATGCCTTCGCAGCGTGACTTGCGTACACCAGAGCGCATGCGCATGACCAATTTACCTAATCCGGATCGGGTTTAAGCCTCATGACTAGGCCTCTAACTCAGTCCAAAGCCTGCCCCATGGGTGATGCTGACTTGGTATGTTTGTTACAACAACAGTTCCCACACCCTTTAATTGAGCAAAACACTGTTGACGGCATCCCCACCGTGTGGGTAGACGCCAGCCATGTCGGTGCACTGTTGCGTTATTGCAAGCATGAGCTGCAGCCTAGTTACGCCATGCTGTACGACATAACGGCCATTGACGAGCGGGTGCGTAGTTACCGTGAAGGCCAGCCGGCCAGTGATTTTACCCTTGTATATCAGCTGTTAAGCCTTACTGGTAACGCTTTTGTGCGTATTAAGGTGGCGTTAATGGATTCCCACCTGCGTGTAGACACTCAATGCGATGTATGGCCCAACGCCAATTGGTATGAGCGCGAATGCCACGACATGTTTGGTATTGATTTTGTTGGCCACCCTAATTTATACCCACTCATCATTCCACCTACATGGAAGGGCCATCCGCTGCGCAAGGAACACCCAGCTCGTGCCACAGAAATGGAACCGTTTAGTATTGATGAGCAAATGCAAGACGAAGAACAAGAAGCGTTACGCTTTGTACCGGAACAGTGGGGCATGCAACGCGAAGGCAAAAATACCGATTATATGTTCCTTAACATGGGGCCTAACCACCCCAGTGTGCATGGTGTGTTTCGCGTAGCCGTGCAACTCAATGGCGAAGAAGTGGTGGATGCAGTGGCGGACATCGGTTACCACCACCGTGGTGCTGAAAAAATGGGCGAACGCCAAGCCTGGCACACGTATATGCCTTACACGGACCGCATCGATTATCTCGGCGGAGTGATGAATAACTTGCCCTACGTTATGGGGGTGGAAAAGCTCGCCGATATACAGGTGTCTTCACGGGTAGAAACCATTCGGGTGATGTTATCCGAATGTTTTCGTATTCAAAGCCATTTCTTATTTTTTGGTACATTTGCCCAAGACATTGGCCAAATGTCACCTATTTTTTATATTTTTGCGGACCGAGAAATGCTGTTTGGCATTATCGAAGCGATTACCGGCGGCCGTATGCATCCAAGTTGGTTTCGGATTGGTGGTGTGGCGCAGGACCTGCCTCAAGGCTGGGATGTAATGATGCGGGAGTTTTTAGCGCGCATGCCTAAACGCTTGGATGAATACCAAAAAATGGTGCTGGATAATCGTATTATTAAACAACGCACCGTAGGTGTGGGTCGGTACACCAGTGAACAAGCCATTGAGTGGGGCGTTACCGGTGGTGGTTTACGAGCGACGGGCTACGATTGGGATATGCGTAAACGCATGCCTTATAGCGGTTACGACAATTTTGACTTCGATATACCGTTAGGCAGCAACGGTGATTGTTATGATCGCGCCATGGTGCGGTTACAGGAAATTCGCCAAAGTCTGCGCATTATTCAACAGTGTGTGGACCATATGCCAGAAGGGCCTTACAAGGCCGATCATCCTCTGACGACACCACCACCCAAAGAACGCACCATGCAAGACATTGAAACCCTGATTCATCATTTTGTGCACTCCAGTTGGGGCCCGGCCATACCTGCTGGTGAAGTGTGTTTACCCATTGAAGCCAGCAAAGGCTTGAATAGTTATTATTTAGTCAGTGACGGCAGTACCACGTCCTACCGCACACGCATTCGTACACCATCCTTTGCCCACTTACAAATGATTCCAACCATGAGCCGCGGCATGATGGTGGCAGATATGATTGCCATCATTGCTAGTATCGATTTTGTAATGGCCGACGTGGATCGCTAAGGAGGAATGATGACACCAATAATCGCCACCGATGCTGCCGCCTACTGCGCCGATTGGCGGCTCCAAATCGAGCCCCTCAATGAGTACGAGGAAACGGCCATTGCGGCCGAAATTACCCATTACCCACAACCTCAAGCGGCCACTATAGAGGCCTTAAAAATTGTTCAACAACAGCAAGGCTGGGTGTCGGACGGTAAGATAAAAGCCATTGCCCAGCGGTTACAAATGAGCCCTGATGAAGTTGACTCGGTGGCGACCTTTTATAATAAAATTTATCGCCAACCTGTAGGCGCCACGGTGATATCCCTGTGTGACAGTGTCAGTTGCTGGATTATGGGTTACCAAGGCTTGGCGCAAGCCCTGACCCAAGAACTTAACATTGCTTTGGGCGAAACCACCGCTGATGGTGCAGTGACTCTATTGCCAACGCCGTGTTTAGGTGCCTGCGATCATGCCCCCGTGGCCATGGTGGGTGATCAACGGGCCCACAAGCTGACGCCAGCTTCACTGATCGAATTGGCTCGTCTGGCGCAGGAGCAGTCCTTATGAACCATGGTCAATCCAGTAGTCAGGCGGTTACCCTGCCCCTAAGTCAACATATTAAGGCCGACGGTAGCGTCACTAGTCTTGCCGAATATCAAACCAATTATGGTTATCAGGGCTTGGCCAAAGCCTTGTCGATGAGTCCTGGTGAGGTGGTGGATTGGGTTAAAAGTGCGAACCTTAGGGGCCGTGGCGGAGCCGGGTTTTCGGCCGGTTTAAAGTGGAGTTTTGTGCCACCTCTGGAGAAGTTGCCGGGCCAGCGTTATGTTATTTGTAATGCCGATGAAATGGAGCCAGGCACCTTTAAAGACCGTTGGTTAATGGAGCATGATCCTCACCAATTGATAGAAGGTCTAGCCATTGCCGCTTATGCGGTCCAGGCCGACACAGCGTTTATTTTTCTGCGTGCCGATTATGATTTGTGCGCTGAGCGTTTGCAGTATGCCATTGATGAGGCACTCGCTGCAGGTTTGCTGGGAGAGCAGCTTAACGACGCCGGCTTTAGTTTAACCATGCTCATGCATACCAGTGCGGGTCGCTACATTTGTGGTGAAGAGACGGCGTTAATTAATTCCTTAGAAGGCAAGCGTGCTAACCCACGCTTTAAGCCACCTTTCCCTCAAGTGAGTGGTTTATTTGGCCGACCTACAGTGGTTAATAACGCCGAAACCTTATGCAACTTGCCCCATATTATGTATCACGGTATTGATTGGTTTGCCGACTTAGGTTTGGGCGATGACAATGGCACTAAAATTTATGGCGTGAGCGGTCGGGTTAATAATCCCGGCTGTTGGGAATTGCCTATTGGCACCACGGTGGCAGATATCATTGCCCTCGCCGGGGGTATGCAGGACGGTGTGCAATTGCGGGGATTTTTGCCTGGCGGTGGATCCACAGACTTTCTCACACGGGACCATCTAGACTTGGCCATGGATTATGGCACCATTCAGGGCGCGGGCAGTCGTATGGGTACGGGCACCATGATCTTGCTGGATGATCAAACCTGTGTGGTGGGTATGGTGCTCAATTTGATTCAGTTCTTTGCCCAAGAATCCTGTGGCTGGTGTACGCCTTGTCGTAACGGCTTGCCCTTCATTAGACAAATTTTGACCGACCTAGAGGCAGGTCGCGGCGAGCATGAGGATCTGGAACAACTATTACAATTGTGCGGCTACATCGGTATCGGCAATACCTTCTGTGCCTTGGCACCAGGGGCTGCGGAGCCGTTACAAAGTGCTCTTAAGTACTTTCGGGATGATTTTGTGGCCCATATCGAGCAAGGGTGTTGCCCTCATGGCAATTCACCTGCGGCTGATACCGGTTTAGAAAAAGAGGCGAGGCCCATATGAATGTCCCCATAGATAACCTTGTTACCATCTACGTTGACGGCAGCGCCTATCAAGTTAAGGCGGGGGGTCACTTACTGGAAGCCTGCCTTGGTTTGGCCAAAGACCTGCCCTATTTCTGTTGGCATCCGGCCTTGGGGTCAGTGGGTTCGTGCCGCCAATGTGCGGTGCAGTTGTATCAAGGCGCAGAAGATCAGCGAGGCCGCATGGTGATGGCTTGTATGACGCCGGTTGCGGAAGGCATGCGAGTGAGCCTGTCAGCGACCATGGCGAGTGAGTTCCGTCAGCAATGTATAGAAGTCACCATGGCCAATCACCCTCACGATTGTCCCGTATGTGAAGAAGGTGGTGAGTGCCATTTGCAAGATATGACGTTGCAATCAGGTCACACTCAAAGGCGTCATAAAGGGGATAAAAAGACCTACCATAACCAACATTTAGGGCCTTGTGTAGGCCATGAAATGAACCGCTGTATTAGCTGTTACCGGTGTGTGAGATTTTATCAAGATTATGCGGGTGGCGATGATTTGGTGGTGCTGGGTAGCCGAGAAAATGTGTATTTTGGTCGCCATCAAGACGGCTGCTTAACGAGTCCCTTTAGTGGCAATTTAGCCGAAGTGTGCCCCACAGGTGTGTTTTACGACAAAGTTGTGAGCGACAGCTATACGCGCAAGTGGGATTTGCAATCGGCCCCGAGTATTTGTAGCCACTGCAGCTTAGGCTGTAACTTGTCGGTCGGAGAGCGGCAAGGGCAGGTGAAGCGCGTGACTAACCGCTACCATAGCCAAGTTAATGGGTACTTTATTTGTGATAAAGGTCGCTATGGATTTGCCCATAGCAATAGTGATCAAGGTTTGTATCAAGCCCAAGTTCAGCCATTGCGTGACACTGAAAAAGTAACCTGTGATACGTCATATGGCCTAGACTATGTGGCCCAAATCATGAATGAATTAGGCGCCAAAAACGTTTTTGGTTTAGGTTCGCCAAGGGCCTCGGTGGAAGAAAACTTTGCTTTACAGAGTGTGGTCGGCAAAGCTAATTTTTACGTAGGGCACAACGCTGTACAAGACGCCATTCAAACGCAAGTGTTACATCAACTCACCCAGCCAGGCATTTACACGCCAAGTCTCAAACAAATTGAGCAAGCCGATGCCATTGTTATTATCGGCGAAGACCTGTTGCATACAGCACCACGTATGGCGTTGAGCGTGCGCCAAGCCAGTCGTAACTTAGGTTTTGCTAAAGCAGCGGCCATAGGTATACCTAAATGGCAGGACGAACCCGTTCGTATTCATACACAAAACCAACTGAGCCCCATCATTAGCGTCACCAGTGCCGCCACCGATTTGGATGACATTAGCAGTCAATGTTTACACCTTGCTCCAAAAGACATGTGCGACTTTGCACGGGCCTTGGCTAGCGCCGTTGAAGGCCAGTTTGATGGCAGCGGGTTATCCGCTGAGTTAAATCAGCAGGTGCAGCAAAGTCTGGATTTAATGGCTGGCGCAAAGCGCCCTCTGGTGATCAGTGGCGCCAGTAGCCAGAGCCCCGAGTTAATTAATTCGGCGGCTCAACTGGCGTTGGCTTTAGGTCGTCAGAGTGGTGCCGAGGCTTGGCTCAGCTATGCTTTGGAAGCGGCCAACAGTATGGGTTTAGGGCTGCTTAACAAAGACGCTAAACATATGGGTGACCTAGCACTTCGAGTACAGCAACAAACCACACCCAGTGCACTCATCGTATTACAAGCTGACCTGTTTGCCCTCTCTACGCAGGCCCAGGCCTTGTGTGAAAATTTGCGCCATTTGGTGGTGTTGGATCAGTTGCCCAGTGCCACCAGTGACCAAGCTGATGTGGTGATTGCTTGCGCCAGTGCGTTTGAAACGGAAGGTACTTATGTCAATAACGAGGGCCGCGCTCAACGTTTCTTCTCTGTACATGACAAACAGGGGCGGCCCGATGCTTGGCGTAGTTTGACCAATTTAGCCGCTATGGTGGCTCAAACTGGCCCTTGTAGCGACGCCGTCACGCAATTGGCCAGTTGTACCAAATTTGATGACCTGTGCGACCTTGTGAGCCAACAAGGTGGTGAGTTCGCCCATTGGTGTGACGTTGCTCCCAGTGCTGACTTCCGCATTGCTGGCATGAAGGTTCCACGCCAAACGCATAGAGCCTCTGGCCGAACCAGCTTGTATGCTGATGAGAGCGTCAGTGAAGCCAAGCAGCCAGAAGACGTAGATTCGGCCTTAGGTTTTACCATGGAAGGCGCTCCCATAAACAAACCCAGTACGCTTATGCCACAGGTTTGGAGCCCAGGCTGGAATTCCAACGAAGCAATCAACAAGTTTCAGCAAGAAATCAATGGCCCCCTCAAGGGTGGTGAGGCCGGACTTAGGTTATTGGACACAAACTCTAGCCTGCCATTAGCTGCAGCTGCACTTATCCCTAGTATTACCATTGGTGCTGGACAAATACTGGCCCACACTCAGAATCACTTGTTTGCCAGCGATCGGGCTAGTTCTTTAAGCGCGGCCCTAAAACAACGCAGTACAGCCATTAGTGCACGCATGCACCCAGACACCGCAGCAGCAATGGGGCTAGTCGATGGGGCCGAGGTTTGTGTGGCATTAGCGCAAGCTCAGTGGTTGTTGCCGTTAACCGTTGATGCGTCTATGGCGGTGGATTTATTGCTATTACCGAATCAATACCAAGCGCCCATTAGCGCGGGTCATCTACCTGCGGCAGTGAACTTGAGCGCGGTAACGCAGGAGGTTAACTAACATGAGCCCGGTCGTGAATAACTTACTCAATGTGGTGTTGATCCTTCTGTGTGTAGTGTTTGGAGCGGCTTTGTTAACGTGGCTAGAACGGCGTCTACTGGGCATTTGGCAAGACCGATATGGTCCAAACCGAGTTGGCCCTTTTGGCACCTTACAAATTGTTGCTGACATGATTAAGCTGTTAATGAAGCAAGATTGGGTGCCGCCATTTGCGGATCGGCTGATTTTTATTGTGGCGCCGGCTTTTGCAATGTTTGTTGTGGTGGCAGCGTTTGCGGTTATACCCATGGCTCCAGGGGTTGGGGTGGTCGACTTAAATATTGGCTTATTGTTCTTTCTTGCCATGACGTCGTTGGGGGTATATGCGGTGATGTTTGGTGCCTATGCCTCGGACAACAAGTACGCCATGCTGGGTGGCTTGAGGGCAGCGGCGCAAATGGTGAGTTACGAAGTATTTATGGGCTTGTCTTTGATGGGCGTGGTGATGCTGGCAGGCACCTTTAACCTACGCGAACTGGTATTGGCGCAGGCCGATGGTTGGTTTATTGGACCACAAATTGTCGGCTTCTTTATCTTTTTTATGGCCGGTATTGCAGAAAGCCATCGTACACCCTTTGATCTGCCGGAAGCCGAGCACGAATTGACTGCTGGATTTCATACGGAATATTCCGGCATGAAGTTTGCCATGTTTTTTATTGGTGAATACGTCAGCGTGCTCATGAGTGCAGCCATGATTACGGTGTTGTTTTTTGGCGGCTGGTTGGGGCCTGCTTGGTTTCCTCCTCTAGTCTGGTTTTTGTTAAAAACAATGGCGTTGGTGCTGTTGATGATTTTGATTAGAGGGTCATTACCACGCCCACGGTATGATCAATTAATGTCTTTCGGCTGGAAATTCATGTTGCCATTAGCGCTTGTCAACTTGTTGATTACCGGCGCTTTAATACTGATATAGGAGGCGGGATGAGATGAAACAAAAGACCGGCCTTGGCCATTATATATACATCGTTTGGGACTATTTTTATAGCAATATAGTCACCCTAGTGAAGGTAGCTTCCCATACGTTCACCAAAGCAGATACGGTTGAATATCCAGAGCAAATGCCCTATTTGGCACCGCGCTTTAGGGGCCGCATCGTGCTCACTAGAGACCCCACAGGTGAAGAACGCTGTGTGGCCTGTAATCTATGTGCCAGCGCCTGTCCTACGGATTGTATTTCGTTACAAAAAACCGAAGATGAGAGTGGCCGCTGGTCGGCCGAATATTTCCGTATTAATTTCTCTCGTTGTGTGTTTTGCGGTATGTGTGAGGAAGCCTGCCCCACCTATGCTATTCAGCTGACTCAAGATTTTGAACTGGCCGAGTATGAGCGCCAAAATATGGTTTACGAAAAACAACATTTACTCATTGATGGCCCAGGTAAACATCCTGATTATAATTTTTATGAGCTCAGTGGTAAGGCGGTATCCGGTCGTGCTAAAGGTGCGGGTACCCACGAAGCAGAGCCGGTCAATCTAAAGAGTTTGTTGCCGTGAGCGCGCATACAGGAGCACAATCATGATCTGGGCCTATCTCTATAATATTGTGTTTTATGCGAGCTGTGGTGTCACTGTGCTGGCCACCATACTGATGATTAGTCGCCACAATGCCGTGCATGCGTTGCTGTATTTGATTATTTCGTCTTTATCCTTGGCAATTATTTTTTATCTGCTCGGCGCAGCATTTGCCGCGGCCTTAGAGGTCATCGTTTATGCCGGTGCGGTGATGATCCTCTTTGTATTTGTGGTGATGATGCTCAACCAAGGCCAGCGCTCGGCGGCCCACGAAGCGGCTTGGCTGCCAGCCAGGGGCTGGATATTACCTTCTGTACTTGCTGCCATTTTACTGTCTTTGTTACTTATCGGCATGTACAGCGGCCAACCATTGCAGCCCTATGGGGTGCACGGTGTGGCAGTTAAAGACGTGGGGATTGCCTTATTTGGCCCTTACGTGCTGGTGGTGGAGCTCGCCTCATTCTTGCTTTTATCAGGCCTTATTGGCGCCTTCCACATTGCCCGTAAAATGCCGTCCCACATGAGCTCCAACGAGCTAGAGGAGGTGGACCATGGATAGCCAATATATAGATCACGCCATGGTGCTCGCAGGCATCCTGTTTTGCTTAGGCCTGGTGGGCGTTATGGTACGCCGTAATCTGCTGTTTATGATGATTTCCATTGAGGTCATGCTTAATGCGGCGGGACTGGCATTTATTGCTGCAGGCTCAGCATGGGGTCAGCCCGAAGGGCAAATCATGTTTCTTGCGGTGATTACCTTGGGTGCTGCAGAAGTGGCCGTGGGGTTGGGACTGACTTTATTACTGTTCCGACACCACAACAGCGTCAATGTCGATAAATTGAACCAGTTACGAGGCTAGGAGAACGTGATGCAACAGTTGTGGCTTATCCCTTGCTTACCGTTAGTGGGCTTTTTGCTGTTGGTGCTGGGCCATGGCCGCTGCAGCCGCTCGGTAGCACGGCTGGTGGGCGTCGGGTCCGTGGCTATGGCTGCCTTGGTCACCCTGTGGGTGGCACTCGATTTTTATAGCCCTGGTGCAGCCCAGTCCTATCAAGTGCAACTGTGGCCTTGGTTCAGTGCAGGTACGCTGGAGGTGAGTTTTGGACTCTATTTAGACGGCTTGTCGTTGAGTATGTTGTTCGTGATTACTGGAGTCGGTAGCTTGATCCACTGGTATGCTTCAGGCTACATGTGGCAAGACCCGGACTATCAGCGTTTTTTCGCCTATATGAACCTATTTGTGGCAGCCATGCTCATGCTGGTCTTGGCAGACAACTTAGTGCTGCTATTTCTAGGCTGGGAAGGCGTGGGCCTGTGCAGCTTCTTGCTTATTGGCTTTTGGCATCAAGACCCGGCTAACGGTTATGCCGCTCGTAAAGCGTTTGTGGTTACCCGAGTGGGCGACACTGCCTTTGCTATTGGCCTATTTTTATTGTTCCGAGAATTGGGCACCTTAGACTTGCCGACCATTATGGCCTTAGCGCCGGAGCAATTTGTTATGGGCGCCAATCGTCCCACCCTTATTGCTGCTCTTTTATTAGCCGGTGCTGTGGGTAAGTCGGCGCAGTTGCCACTCCATACCTGGTTGCCCGATGCGATGGCGGGTCCGACGCCAGTGAGTGCCTTGATTCATGCTGCAACGATGGTCACCGCCGGGGTCTATCTTATTGCCCGGACCCACGAGGTATTTTTGCAAGCCCCAGACGTCTTGCTGGCGGTGGCTTTTATCGGCCTGTTTACCTTATTGATCTCTGGTTTCACGGCCCTCAATCAGACCGACATCAAACGAGTGCTTGCCTATTCTACCATGAGTCAAATTGGCTATATGTTTTTTGCGTTAGGGGTGGGCGCTTGGAACGAGAGTGTGTTTCACTTGATGACCCATGCATTGTTCAAAGCCTTGTTATTTATGACAGCGGGCTCAATTATATTGGCCATGCACCATGAACAGGATATTCGTTCGATGGGTGGGTTGCGACGCCAATTACCGGTACCCTTTTGGTGTTTTGTGATCGGTAGCGCGTGTTTAGTGGCGTTACCGCCGACTTCGGGTTTCTTTAGTAAAGAAGCCATACTCAATGCCAGTTGGCAACTGCCAGGATACGGTCCTTGGTTATGGTTAGGTGGCGTTTTAGGCGCATTTATCACCGCCATCTATAGTTTTAGGCTCTTGTTTATGGTGTTTTTTGGGCCTCAAAAAGCCCAGCCCCACGAGCCAAAAGGGTGGCAGTTCCACCCACCTCTAATAATCTTAGCCGCCTTGTCGTTGGTGGCCGGTTGGTTTGTATTACCCACGGCACCAGTATTGCCCGCGTCGCCTGCTGGCCACCCACCCACGTGGACTATAGTGGTGGCTATTACCATGCCGTTGCTGGGTATCGGTATTGCGTATCAGGTTTATGTGCGTCATCAATGGCAAGGCTTGCGTTTCGCTCAGTGGCAGAAATTACGCCAATTTTTGTTTCAAGGGTGGGGTTTTGATGGCCTGTACAAGGGGCTGCTGCTCACCCCGTTTACCGCCTTGGCCCAGGTTAACCGTAACGATATTATTGATGGGTTACCCAAATTATTGATTCAGCTAAGTCGCTTTTTACACGGCCTGTTTAGCCAATTACAAAATGGCCAATTGCGATTTTATATTGCCACCTTAGCCAGTGCCGCCATTATTGTATTGGCCTTGGCACTCAAGGTGTTGTAGGTGAAAAAGGCTATGGGAGAATAGACACGATGCAACTACTCGGCATTATTATCAGCCTATTAGGCGGTGGCGTATTGGCCCTAATGGTCGGGCGGCAATCAGCCGCTGCCAGTCGCTGGCTTAGTTTGGTGAGTTTAGCCGTGGCGAGTGTGTTTTACGCCAGCCTTTGGTTTGATACTACAGACCCACAAGCTACTTCGCTGTGGCTGTTGCATATGGATTGGCCATGGATTGCGCGCTTTGGCATTCACTTATTGTTGGCTACGGATGGTTTAAGTTTAGTGCTTATTGGTTTGACCTTGGTGCTGGGCTACGTGGCATTGTTGTCGGCCTGGCATGAAATCAACCATCGCAGTGGACTCTTCTATCTTAACTTTTTGTTTACTTTGGCTGGTGTGGTGGGGGTATTTAGTGCGTTAGATTTATTCCTCTTCTTTGTGTTTTGGGAAGTCATGTTGGTGCCTATGTTTCTCATCATTGCGATATGGGGTCACGAAGGCCGACGCTATGCCGCCACCAAGTTTTTTATCTATACCCAAGCCAGTAGCTTATTGATGTTAGCCGCCATGGTGGGGTTGGTATTGTTAAACCAACAACAAACTGGGGTGTGGAGCTTTTCTTGGTTTACTCTAACTCAAACCGATACCAGTGGCAGCCTGGGTATGTGGTTGATGTTAGGTTTTTACGTGGCGTTTTTAGTGAAATTGCCGGGTCTGCCGGTGCACAATTGGCTACCCGATGCCCATACCCAAGCGCCTACACCGGGTAGTATCTTGTTAGCCGGTATTTTATTAAAAACCGGTGCCTATGGTTTACTGCGTTTTGTGTGGCCTTTGTTTCCTGATGCAGCTTCGTCTTTTGCGCCCATTGCTATGGGTTTAGGTGTAATAAGTGTGCTTTATGCGGCCAAACTGGCCTTTGCTCAAAATGACCTAAAGCGTCTCATTGCCTATACCTCCATTAGCCATATGGGTTTTGTTAGTTTAGGTATATTTGCTTGGAATCACCTTAGTTTACAGGGCACGGTCATGCAAATGGTGGGTCATGGATTAAGTTCTGCTGGGCTATTTGCTATTGCTGGGTTGCTGCAGCAGCGCTTGCACACCCGAGACTTGGATAAAATGGGAGGCTTGTGGGGTCAAATGCCTAAACTGGCTGCCTTGAGTATGTTGTTTGCCGTGGCGGCCCTAGGTTTGCCAGGTTTAGCCAACTTTATAGGCGAATTTATGGTCTTGTTAGGGGTGTTCCAAGTGGAGCCTTGGGCGGCCTCGTTGGCTGCCTTGGGCATGATTCTGGCGCCCGTATATGCCTTGATTATTATGCAAAAAGGTTTTTTTGGTACCTCTGTTGGTACCCAGGCGGCAGGCACAAACAATGTGCTGGATTTGAATACACGCGAGCTATTGATGTTAGGAATATTAGTGGTGGGTCTGGTTCTGCTCGGCTTTTGGCCTAACCTAATATTTACCATAACCGCTGCACCAGTGAATTATCTGATGCACTTAGGCACGGGAGGCTAGGACATGAATTGGCTTGAACTCACATCACTCATGCCTTTGTTATTAGTGGCTTCCATTAGCGTTATATTGTTGCTTCTATTAGCCTTTGTACGGGACCATAAACTGACCTGCTGGATTACTTGTTTGGGATTGGCTATGGCCGCCTATTGGGCCTTTGCTGACATGGGCAATGCACCGCAACAAGTGACGCCTCTATTAATTATGGATGACTTCAGTCGCTTATTGGGAGGCACCGTGTTGTTGGCCAGTCTTGCCTGTGGCTGGATGTCTCATGCCTACTTAGAAACAGCAGACGAAATCCGAGAAGAGTATTATATATTGTTATCATTGGCGGCTTTAGGGGCATGCGTGCTGGTAGCGAGTAATCATTTTGCCAGTATGTTTATTGGTCTAGAACTTATGAGTGTATCCCTGTTTGCCATGGTGGGTTATATGGCCCACAGTAAACAGCAAGCCAACATGACCCTTGAGGCCGGCGTTAAATATATGGTGTTGTCCGGTGTGTCGTCGAGCTTTTTATTGTTTGGCGTGGCCTTGATTTATGCCTATGCCGGCAACTTAAATATAGACCTGCAAGTTGCTGCCGATGGGCCACGATTACAATCGGGCTACTTGGTCATTGGTTCGGCTTTGTTGTTAGTTGGTGTGGCTTTTAAGATGTCGTGGATTCCTTTTCACATGTGGACGCCAGACGTCTATCAAGGAGCGCCTGCTCCCGTTACAGGCTTCTTGGCGGGGGCCGTAAAAGTGGCTGTATTCGCCTTCGCCATGCGTTGGTTGATGATGGCTCAAGATGACTATTTGGATTTGCTGCTGTTAGGTCTGACCGTGATGGCGGTGTTGTCCATGGTAGTGGGTAATTTGTTGGCTTTGCGGCAAAACAATTTAAAACGCTTGTTAGGCTACTCCAGTATTGCCCATATGGGCTACATTATTGTGACCTTAGCGGCTAGTGCAACCTTGGGTGTGACGGCCCTATCAACCGCACTTGAAGGCGCCGCTATCTACTTGATCACATACGCCAGCATGACCATGTTAGCGTTTGCGGTGATTAGCCAGCTGGCAGCACGGGATCGACGCTTTGAAAGCGGTACATTAACGCATTATCAAGGCCTTTTATTTCAGCAGCCTTTGCTAGCCGGGGCCTTAATGTTAGCGATGTTGGCGCTCGCCGGAATGCCGTTAACGGCCGGTTTTATTGGTAAGTATTATTTAGTGCTGGTAGCTGTAGACAGTCAACTCTGGCTGTTGCTGAGTTTACTAGTGCTCGGCAGTAGTCTTGGCTTGTATTATTACTTACGAGTGATATTAGTGCTGTGTAAAGCGCCGGTGAGTGATAGTCGCCTGATTCTAGGGGCTAGCGAAAAGCTGCTATTGACGCTGTTGGTGGCGGTAACCTTGTGGTTAGGCCTATATCCAACACCGGCGATTGAATGGGTTCAACTCGCCATCCAATAGGCACAGGTTAAAGTTAAAACAGGTGGTCGAGCTTGCGCGCTTTAGTCGCCAAGTAATCTCGGTTGTGGCTATTTTCGCCAACCTGAATGGCTTGACGCTGCTCTACCGCAATACCAAGGTCCGTTAACGCTTTGATTTTACGAGGGTTGTTGGTCATTAGGTTAACCGATTTTACCTGCAAGTGGTCTAGCATGTCCTTGGTCATGCCATAGCTACGCATGTCGGCATCAAAACCTAAATGTTCGTTGGCTTCAACCGTGTCGGCACCTTCGTCTTGTAGCTTGTAAGCTTTGATCTTATTTAACAAACCAATGCCGCGGCCTTCTTGGCGCAGGTACAACAAAACCCCACGGCCTTCTTCGGCAATACGTTTAAGGGCTTCTTGTAATTGTGAGCCACAATCGCAGCGTAAGCTAAATAGGGCGTCGCCGGTTAAACACTCTGAGTGCAAACGAGCTAACACTGCAGTTTGGCCGCTGATGTCACCCATGGCTAGGGCCACATGTTCTTTTCCCGTGTCGCTGTCGACAAAACCATGCATGTCGAAGGTGCCGTAGGGTGTGGGCAATTGCGATGTGGCGACATGGGTAGTGGGCACGGAAATTCCTTAATAGAGTAACTGCAGGTAATTGTTTCTTTCCCCTATTATGGGGGCTGCAAACCATATCACAAGTATGCTCATGGCAAAATACCACGGCTCAAGGATTCATGCCTTTTAGTGACATCTCAGGGTATAATAGCGTCAATCTTGTTGAATTAATTAGGAAGCCTCATGGCGCAGTTTGTATATACGATGAATCGGGTAGGGAAAGTGGTCCCCCCCAAACGCGAAATTCTTAAAGATATTTCCCTCTCCTTTTTCCCCGGCGCCAAGATTGGTGTATTGGGTCTCAATGGTTCAGGTAAATCTAGCCTATTGCGCATCATGGCTGGCGTTGATACTGAATACAATGGCGAAGCGCGTCCGCAGTCGGGCATTAACGTGGGTTACTTGGAACAAGAGCCGCAGTTAGATGATAGCAAAACAGTACGCCAAGTGGTTGAAGAAGCCGTGGCCGAAGCCAAAAATGCCTTAACCGCATTAGACGCTGTATACGCTGCTTATGCCGAGCCGGATGCTGACTTTGACGCACTGGCCGCCGAACAAGCCAAGTTAGAAGATATTATTCAAGCCAGTGATGCACACAATCTAGATCGTACCCTAGAAGTCGCGGCAGAGGCCTTGCGTTTGCCAGCCTGGGATGAGCCGGTGGTGCATTTGTCAGGTGGTGAACGTCGCCGTGTGGCTTTATGCCGATTGTTACTTAATAAACCCGACATGTTGTTGTTAGACGAGCCCACCAACCACTTAGACGCTGAGTCTGTGGCTTGGTTAGAGCGTTTCTTGGTAGATTACAACGGCACCGTTGTGGCCATAACCCACGACCGTTATTTCCTCGACAACGCCGCCGGTTGGATCTTAGAGCTAGACCGTGGCCATGGTATTCCGTATGAAGGTAACTACTCGTCATGGCTAGAGCAAAAAGAAGCGCGTTTAATTCAAGAAGGCCGCCAACAAGCGTCCCACGACAAAGCCGTAAAGTCAGAATTAGATTGGGTTAGAAGTAATGCTAAAGGTCGTCAGGCTAAGTCTAAAGCACGTTTAGCCCGCTTTGAAGAATTGAGTTCTCGGGAATTCCAAGAGCGTAACGAAACCTCTGAAATCTATATTCCACCTGGCCCCCGTTTGGGCGACAAAGTGATTAACGTCAGCGGAGTAAGCAAAGCCTTTGGCGATAAGATGTTGGTGGAAGGTTTAGAATTCAGCATGCCCCAAGGCGCTATCGTCGGTGTTGTGGGTGGTAACGGCGCAGGTAAATCAACCTTGTTTAAGATGCTTACTGGCGCTGAACAACCAGATTCTGGCAGCATCGACATAGGTGACACGGTTGAATTATCTCACGTCGACCAATCGCGTGATCTTGACGGCACTAAAACAGTGTGGGAAGAGTTGTCTGACGGCCAAGACATTATTACTGTAGGTAATTATCAAGTGCCTTCTCGTGCCTACGCTGGGCGTTTTAACTTTAAGGGCAATGATCAGCAGAAGTTTGTGAAAGACTTATCCGGTGGTGAACGTAACCGTTTGCATTTGGCTAAGCTGCTAAAACAAGGCGGCAACGTGTTGCTGTTGGACGAACCCACCAACGACCTTGACGTTGAAACTTTGCGAGCCCTCGAAGAAGCCTTGTTAGCGTTCCCAGGTGCTGCGGTTGTGATTTCACACGACCGTTGGTTCCTAGACCGTATTTGTACCCATACCTTGGCTTACGAAGGCGATTCTAAGGCGACTTTCTTTGAAGGCAACTACTCTGAATACGCGCAAGACTATAAAGCCCGTACGGGTAAAGACCATCAGCCTACTCGGGTGAAGTATAAGAAGCTTGCCTAGTGTGTCATTAAGGTTGTTGTTTGGCTCTTACTGCTTGATGTAAATAAATATCCTGCTGCGGGTAAGGGATGGATATGTCATTTTCATCAAATGCCAGTTTGATTTGTTTAACGAGGTGCCACTTCACCGCCCAATAATCGGTTGCCTTCACCCAAGGCCGAACAATAAAGTTGACGCTACTGTCGGCCAGTTCGGCGACGGCGACGGTGGCGTCCGGTTCAGCCAAAATGCGCTGATCTGCAACGATGCACTCCAGTAGGATATGTTCGGCTTTTTGTAGGTCGTCGCCATACCCTACGCCAATGATTAAATCGATACGGCGGGTTGGCTTAGCCGAGGCATTAATGATGACACCGCCATAAATATGCTGGTTGGGAACAATAATTTCACGATTGTCGCCGGTTTTCATTTGGCTCGAAAAATAACCAATTTTTTCAACCACACCCGCAACCCCTGCGGCTTCTATAAAGTCTCCCACCGTAAACGGCCTAGCGATAATAAGCATCACCCCGGCGGCAAAATTGCTCAGGGTATCCTTTAACGCCAGCCCAAGTGCTAAACCTGCTGCGGCGAAGATAGTCAGCAGTGCTGTAGTGTCTACACCTAACGAGTCTAAGGCGATGAGCAGCGCTACTAAGGTGAGCACCACCCGAATAGTGGCGACGATGAACCCAGTGAGGGTAGCATCTGTTGCTCGAGCCTTAAGGCTCCGTGCTATTAAATAAGCCACCAGCAGAGTAAACCAACGACCGATATAAAAAATAGCCACTGCCATGGACATGGCCAGAAGGCCGTCAACAGCGATATCTAACCAGCCTTCAGAAAATGACAAATCCATGTTGAATACTCCACACCGAATATTGAGCGTGCGTTATTTCACGTCACATCAAGTGTAGACAATGGCTAGGGTTTTGCTTGCTGGTGCGGCAATTAGCTTTTAAATAGTTGAGCCAGCTCTTGTGAACGATGGTGAGCCGCGGCCATTGCGGCGCCACATAGGCCATTAAAGTTACCTTCATTAAAGGTGTTTATGGCTTGCTCTGTGGTGCCGTTAGGCGAAGTGACGGCTTGTCGTAACTGGGCTGGAGTTCGGCTGCTTTGCTGCGCCATTTTTGCAGCACCTGCGGCTGTCTGTAATACCAGTTGTTGCGCGATATCTGTACTTAAACCTAGTTTTTCTGCACCTTGGATCATGGCTTCCATCATTAAGAAGTAATAGGCAGGGCCACTGCCGGAGACCGCAGTAACGGCGTCTATTTGGGGCTCTTGGTTGACCCAAACTGTCAAGCCTACGGCTTGCATAATGTGGCTGGCAGTGGCTCGTTGTTCGTCACTTACGGCTGTGGTGGCGTATAAACCCGCAGCCCCAAGCCCTACTAAGGAGGGTGTGTTGGGCATACATCGCACGATGGCGGCTGGTTGGCCGAGCCAGGTTTCTATACTGCTGGCCAAAATGCCAGCGGCCACGGATATAATCAGTTGTTTTGACGGGTCTACGGCAGGTGCGATGCTTTTAACGAGGTCGCCCATCATCTGTGGCTTGACGCTCAGAACAATGACGTGGGCCTGTTGGCATAGAGCTAAGTTGTCGGTGCTGGTGTGAATACCGGTCGCGGCCGCTAGAACATCCATTTTACTTTGGGTGCGGCCGCTAGCGGTAATTTTGTCTTGTGGGTAGCCTGCAGCAAGCAAGCCCTTAAGTATGGCTTGGGCCATGTTGCCTGCGCCGATGAAAGTAATTCGTGGTGTGTTGTGCATGGTATGGTCCTAGGGTTAATTATGTTTCAGGGTGGGTGCTGCGTGCACCAAAAATGTCGGTTCCGATACGCACCATGGTGGCACCGCACGCAATTGCGCTATCAAGGTCGCCAGACATGCCCATAGATAACTCAGTTAGTTGTGGGTAGCGGCGGTTGAGCCGGTCTCGTGTGGCTGCCATTTGGTTAAAGGCGTGGCGCTGTTCGGCGACATCGTGGGTGGCGGCTGGAATACACATCAAACCGCAAAGCGCTATATTGGGCAACACATCAACAGCACCGACTAGCTCGTCTAGATCAGTCAAAGCGACCCCGTTCTTGTTTTTTTCCTGACTGATATTCACTTGTATAAGCACTTTAAGAGGGGCCATGTTATCTGGGCGTTGTTCGCTTAAACGGCGCGCAATTTTAAGGCGATCTAAGGTATGTACCCAATCAAAGCTGTGTGCAATGGTTTTGGTTTTGTTGCTTTGTATGGCGCCGATAAAATGCCAGCAAACGTCGTTAAAGGTGCAACGTTGAATTTTATCTAAGGCGTCTTGTAGGTAATTTTCGCCAAAGTGGCGCTGGCCGAGTTGATAGGCTTGGTTAACTGCACTTAGGGGCTTGGTTTTACTCACGGCCAATAAACTCACCTCGGCTTGATCGCGGCCGGATGAGGCGCATGCTTGATCAATTCGGTGGTGGATCTGAGCCAGCGCCTGGGCAATTGAAAAGTCGGGATTAGGCACGGATATTAAGTCTTGCATGAATGCTGGGCTGCCAAATTAGAATGTGATTGATATTGAAGCTGGTTAATAATACATACAATAATGCCACATCGACCACAAAAATTGCAGCAGATGGACCCAGAATTAACACAGAGCGACGCGGTGTTAGATGCATAAGACGATTAACTTGAGGTTAACGGTGTTAGTCAATATCATTGGCGGTTATTATAGATTGTGATAATAACACCACAGCATTCGGGCCCACTATGACTTTAGCTCTATCGATTACCGATTTACATAAAAGCTTTGATGACAATGAAGTCATTAAAGGCATGTCGTTGACCGCTAACAAAGGCGATGTCATTTCGTTGATCGGCGCTAGTGGTTCAGGTAAGAGTACTTTCTTACGCTGTATCAACTTATTAGAAACACCTAACAGTGGTGAAGTTTGTGTTGCTGGAGAGTTGATCGAAATGAAAACCGGCAGCAAAGGTAATCGTCTACCGACTGACCAAAAACAAGTGGATCGTATTCGCACCAAACTGGGCATGGTGTTCCAAAGTTTTAACCTTTGGAGCCACATGACTATTTTAGAAAATATCATGGAAGCGCCAGTGCATGTGTTGGGCCAGTCAAAAGATGAGGCTAAGGCCAATGCCATGCAGTTGTTAGAGAAGGTAGGTATTGCCGACAAAGCCCAGCAATACCCCGACCACTTGGTGATGACCTACGCTTTGGTGTATTTGTTCCGGCTCTGGGAAAAACGTTTGAGCGGACACTTGCAAGCCCGTGTTGTTATCGCACCCCGCACCTAACGCTGAGGCTTATGATTGGATCATCGTCGGTGGTGGCCTAGTTGGAGCTGCGGTGGCTTACGGCCTAATCCAAAAACAACCCCAGTTACGCATTTTAGTATTGGATGGTAGCGATGTAGATCACCGTGCATCTGTGGGCAATTTTGGTCTTATTTGGGTGCAAGGTAAAGGCTACGACTTCCCTGCCTATGCCAATTGGAGCCTACAAGGGGCTAACTTGTGGCCTGAGTTTGCACAACAGTTGGGTCTACAAAGCCAAATTGATTTAGCCTACCAACGTCAAGGCGGCTTAGAATTTGCCTTAACTCAGGTAGAGCTTGATGCTTTGTCTGCCGAAATGGCAGCCATGGCCGAGCATACTCAGGGTGAGTTTAAGTATCAGGTATTGGATCGTGAAGCTACGGCGGCTTTGCAGCCTGGCTTAGGTGAGTCGGTAGTAGGTGCTATACATAGCCCCCAAGATGGCCAAGTGAACCCGCTGTATTTGTTATCGGCTTTGCATAAAGCCATACAGGCTATGGGGGTTGAATATCGGGCCCGTTGCCCTGCAGATCAAGTGTTCGCTACCGAACAGGGCTTTCAAATAGCAGCATTCACCACTAAAAAAGTAGCTCTATGTGCTGGGCTCGACAATCAACGCCTAGGCCTGCAGTTGGGTATGCACTTGCCGGTCAGTCCACTTAAAGGCCAAATATTGATTACTGAACGGGCCCCGTCTGGCCTACTTAATTACGCCTCACCCCAATTACGTCAAACCGCTGAGGGCACCATTCAAGTGGGTGGCTCTCATGAACACACCGATTTAGATGACAGCACAAATCTAGAGGTGATGCAGAATATTGCGGCCGATGCGGTCGCCTTAATGCCAGCGCTTGCCAAATTACAGTTGGTACGTAGTTGGGGTGCGTTACGCGTCATGTCGCCAGATGGCGCGCCTATTTATCAAGCCTCTGGCAGCTACAAAGGTGCCTATGGCATATGCTGCCACAGTGGCGTTAGCCTTGCTGCGGCCCACGCTGGGCCATTATCAGATTGGCTTTTGGGTGCGGCAGCAGCACCCCAAAAAACACTTATTGAGGCCATGAATAATGACCGCTTCTCTGTTTAGTCGGCTTGATCAGCACCAGCCATCAAACCTAGATTCCTGCAGTATCCGGTTAAACGGTATTGAGCATCAGGTGCCAATGTCCATGAGCGTTGCCGCAGCGTTATTGTACCTGGGCCAGCGTGCCACCAGAACGCACCCTGTGAGTGGTCAGCCTCGGGCTGCATTATGTCATATGGGTGTTTGTTTTGAGTGTTTAGTGACCATTGATGGGCAGCAGAACCAGCGCGGGTGCATGCGCTCAGTGACGGCCAACATGTCGATTATTACAACATCCCAGAGCCTAAGCGAATGACCCAGATATACGATTATTTGGTAGTGGGCGCAGGCCCAGCCGGTATGGCGGCTGGGATCGAAGCAAGTCACGCAGGGTTAAAGGTGTTGGTGCTCGATCAAGCTGCCACAGCAGGTGGCCAGATCTTTCGTAATGTGAGTCACACTTCCTATGCGCAACAGCAGGTGTTGGGGTCTGACTATGGCTTAGGTAAACCACTATTGAAGGAGTTTATGGCGGCACCATGTGATTACCAGCCGTTAGCGCAGGTATGGAATATAGAGCCCCATGCGCAGGGATTTACTGTGGCGGCATTAATCGATGGGCGATCGGTAAGCTTTGTGGCCAGTGATTTACTCATCGCTAACGGCGCTATGGAACGGCCCATGGCGGTTGCAGGTTGGGAAAAGCCGGGGGTCATGACCGCCGGTGCTGGGCAAATACTTTTAAAGGCTTCGGCATTGTTGCCCAAGAAAGTGGTGTTGGCAGGTTCCGGCCCGCTGTTACTCCTGTTGGCACATCAATACCGCGCTGCTGGAGTCACTATAACGGCACTATTAGATACCACACCTCGGTCTAACTATTGGCGTGCCATTCCCTGGCTGATTGCTGGGCTGAGTATGCCTAAACAACTATTTAAAGGTGTGTGGCTAAGCTTGGTTCAACGTATACGTGTGCCTTACTTTGCTAATGTGACGGACATTAAAATTGTGGGCAATACGCAGGTTGCAGCAGTACGCTTTATAGTGGCGGGTAAAGAGTACGAGGTGCCGACCAACTTGGTACTACTGCATCAAGGCATTGTTGGCCAAACTCAAATGGCACAAGCTTTGGCTTGTAAACAGGAGTGGAGCGACCCCAAGCAGTGCTGGCAAACCCAAGTGGCTGAGGCGGGGCAAACCTCAGTGCCGGGCGTACACGTCGCAGGTGACGCAGGTGCCACCGGCGGTGCTAAGCTAGCCCAGCTAGAAGGCCGCTTAGCGGCTATGGCACGGGTTAAGAAAAGTTGTACACACTCAAGCTGGGCCAAAAAATTGGCTTACCTAGCGTTGTCTTGGCGCATACGGCAATTACATTGGGCTCGAGGTTTGGTGGATCGTTTGTATCAACCGGCCCCTTGGTTGTCGACCCCCACAGGCACTACCGTGGTGTGTCGGTGTGAGCAGGTTAGCGCAGCGCAGATAACCGATATTGCCAAGGCAGGTTGTGCTGGCGTCAACCAACTTAAAGCCTTTAGTCGAGCTGGTATGGGGCCCTGCCAAGGCCGCCAATGTGGACTTAATTTGGGCTACTTAATAGCCCAAGTCCAAGATCGGCCGATGGCACAGGTGGAGCCGCTTTCGGTGCGCCCGCCCTTGAGTCCGATCAATTTGGGGCAGTTAGCTCAGCCGTCAGATGTGTGATACAGGTTGTAGAGATCTTCTACTGCCTGCTGCGCAGCTAAAAAACGCGTTAATAATTGCGGGTCAAACTGGCTGGGGCTTAAGTAGCCATCACCATGGCGCAGCTTATTAATGCTGGTGGCATGGTCGCAAGCTTTGGCATAGCGTTTGTTTTTTCTGAGCCCTAAATAACTATCGTAGAGCTTGGCTAGCCTAGCGGCTAGGCCAGATAGCCTCGGCTTTAATACCCATTGGATAGCCACTACCATCCCAATGTTCGTGATGCTGATTAGCCACTGTAGCGGCTTGGTTTAGGCCTTGCTGCAACAACCATTGGCCGCCCGCCAAGGTATGGCAGGCTAATTGGGCGAAGCCGACAGGGCCCAGCCGAAATTGTTGCTTGAGTTTGGAAAACACCGGTGCCCGTAGGGCAACATTGCGCCAGGCTATGATTCCTACCTGCGACACTTGTGCTTCTTGGCTCCAGTGGTCAGCCATCATCAGATTCACAAACGCAGCTAACATTGGTTCTGTTGCTGGTCCCACATTCGACTCAAAATGCAGGCTTTGTAGACCGTCACAAGCCAGTTGGGGCACTTGAGCAACACCATTGAGCCACGCGGTCAGTATGCTTTCATGTAGCGGGGCAATACTAATATGACGACAGCCAAGTTGCATCACGCAGATCAATTGGCAGTGATCAAGGTAGGCATCTATGAGTAACCAATCGTCAACCTTAGGCCAGTGGTCTGGAATGGGAGTCTGGCCCCTTAAATAGGGTTTAATGTGAGCGTAGTCGAGGGCCAACTTTGTTGTGTGCTGGAGTTCTTGGTCGCTATCGACGAGGCTCGTATGGCCTTGGCTGTGGAGCCAAAACTCTAATGCGTCGCTGATACTAGGGTCTACTGCTAGCCGTACCCTCATGGCTGAGTCGGATCAGCAGCTAAGGGTAACCACAGGTTAAATACGGTGGCACCTGGGCTGGACGTCAGATTGAGGCTACCACCTAAATCTTGGCTTAAGTCTCGACATAAAGCGAGGCCTAAACCGGTGCCCTGGGTGTCGGCTTTAGTGGTGTAATAGGCTTCAAATACCTGCTCTTGCAAGGCTAGATCGATGCCTGGGCCGTTGTCGGCCACACTGATGTTAATGCCGGCGTTGCTCTGCGAAAGCATGCTGCTTACGGTAATCTTTATGTGTGGTGCGGGTTGTACTTGGCTAATAAGCGCATCACGGGCGTTGTTGATCAGGTTAATCAATACCTGTTCCAAGCGTTGTGCTTGGCCATAGACTAACTGTTGTTGGCCGGTGGTGTGGCTACTAATTTGCACTTGTTGAATTTGCAACTGACTCTTAAGTAAGTTGACCACGTGCTCAACACTCGTACAAGCGTTAAAGGTGGTTAGATTAATGGATTGATGGCCTACCATTTCACGCATGTTGGTAAGGGTATCGGCACAACGCCCCACTTGCTCATCTAGGGCGGTTAAGTGGTCGGCTAAATCACCAATAGGCCCATTTTTTTGCATTGCTTGTAAGCCGTAGAGGCGCAAGCGCATGGCGTTAAGCGGTTGGTTTACTTCGTGGCAAATGCCCGCCATGGCTTGGCCTACAGCGGCGAGTTGCGATTGGTGTTGCCAGTGTAATCTAGTGCGGCCAAGGGCGGTTTGGTCGCTAATTTGCCAAACTAATAGGTGATCTTGTTGTGCCGCTATCCACAACAACCACCGATCAGGTGAGCCAGAACTGCTGGCCAAAGGCAAGAGTTTGCTCTGGCCTGTCTCAAGTTGGCGTAACTGTAGCCATTGGTCAGCCCCAAGCAATTGGGTGTATTGGTTTAGCGTGGGGTGTATGGGTAATTGCAGCAGGTTTGTGGCCGCCGCGTTCAATTCCATGGTTTGAGTCTGCGGGTCAAATGAGGCCGCGGCAAACAGAGCGCTCAATGTAGCGCTGGCATGATTGTCCATGGCGGCCTTATCCTGTCGATGCGTGGTGGGTTAGTCTTTTACTGCCTGTAATACCAATTCTTTGAGTTCGTCCACTGGAATCGGTTTGTGTAATACTGGCACACTGGCGGGTAGGTTGCTGGCTTGAATTTCTGCTTCCCCCATGCCGGTGACTACAATGGGTGTTAAATGCTTGTATTGTTCATCGTTATGTAAGCGATCAATAATTGCAAAACCATCTAATTCGGGCATTTGTAAGTCGGTGATCAGCACTGTCGGGCGGAACTCACCAATTTTGACTAACGCATCAATGCCATTTTCGGCGGTTTCAACTTGTAGGCTTGGAAACCAGTTGTTGATGAGCATTTTGTATAACAACAAGGTGTCTTTGTCGTCGTCTACAATTAATACAGTGGTAGGGCCTTTGGCCGAGGAGCGACGAATAGGCGTTTGTTTTTCGGCCTTTTCGTCAAGCAGCTGCTGAATAGATCCGACACTAATGCGGCGATGACCACCGGCTGTTTTCCAAGCTTGTAAGGCGCCACTCTCAACCCAGAGTTGCACGGTGCGCACAGATACGTTGAGTAATGTTGCGGCTTGCCGAGTGGTTAGTTCGGACATAGTAGAAAGATCGATACTGCTCATGTGCGTTTTTTCACCTAAAATGATATTGCATCCATTATTATCAAAATTACCAATTTAAAATAGATAAAAAGCGCAGTTAATTGTTGTGTATTTGTATCTTCATGTTACCTATTGTAACTTATCTGGCCGTTATTCCAAGTTAAACGTGTGCGCCCTGTCAGTTGTTGCAAATTGAGGGCTTGGTTTGTGCCTTGGCTTACTTGGCTATCGGCATCCAGCTGCCACTGGTGTTGGAGGTCGATCAAGGTGAAGTTGGCGACCTGCCCTACGGCTATACTCGGCACTTGGGTTTGAGCAATGTGTGCCGGTTGGGTGCTTAAGGCAGAAACCAGTTGTTGTGGTGTGAGTTGTTTGGTGCTCAGTAATTGCGCCACCAATGGGATGAACATATCGTAGGTGGCCATACCTGTGGCAGTGGCGGCAAAAGGCGCACACTTTGCTGCTGATTCGTGGGGTTGGTGCGCCGAACAGATGGCATCGATGGTGCCATCTGCCACACCTTGGATAAGTGCTTGCCGATCTGACTCTGCGCGTAGTGGTGGTTGCAGGTGGTATTGGCTCGAGTAGCCTTCGACGGCGGTGTCGGTAAAGCATAAATGAGCAATGCTTACATCCGCGGTAATCGGCTGGCCTTGTGTCTTGGCTCGGCGGATTAGCTCCACGCCATTGGCACTTGTGATTTGGTTAAAGTGACCACTTACTCCGGTGTGTTGCATAAATTCTAAATGGCGGCTAATGGACAGGGTCTCAGCAATCGCAGGAATGCCGTCTAAACCCATGCGGGTGGCCGTGGGGCCTGAGTGCATATGGCCTTTGCCTAAGGCGTGATCTTGAGCCTGCACCATCACCTTAAGGCCAAAGGTGGCTGCATATTCATAGCAACGCAACAATACGGTATTGTCGACAATGTCGTGGCCAGCATTGCTAAACCCAATGCAGCCGGCGCGGGATAGGGCTTCCATATTACTTAATTGGGTGCCTTTTAAGTCTTTGGTGAGGGCGGCTACGGGCAATAGTTGGCAAAAGCCGGCGGCTTGGGCTTTGCTGGTAATCATGCTGATCACCGAGCCCGCATCGCTGCAAGGTTGTGTGTCTGGGCTGGGGCAAAGTTGGCTAAAACCTGCACTTGCGGCGGCTTGGGTTTCGCTTGCGATGGTGCCTTTTTGAATTTGGTTCAAGTCTCTCAGACAGGTATGTAAGTCAACAAAGCTTGGACACAGAAGCATGCCTTGGGCGTCTATGTTGTGCTCAGATGTTAGCCCACTTAGGTCGCCAATAGCATGAATTAAACCGTCTTCTATGTGTAAGTCGGCGACGGTGTCTAAGTTGAGGATAGGGTCAATTAGGCGCGCCCCACGGATAACCATGTTCATACCTGTGCCTCTGTATTTGTAGGTTGGGAAACTAGCGCTTGGCGTTGTTGCATTTGGCCAGTCATGGCCATGGACATGACGGCCATACGTATCGCTATACCGTAGCTGACTTGATTAAGAATCATCGACTGGGGTCCGTCGGCAACCGCCGACTCGATCTCAATGCCACGATTAATAGGGCCTGGATGCATCACAATAGCATCAGCTTTAGCCACTTTTAAACGCTCCGTTGTGAGGCCGTAAAGGCGAAAGTATTCCCCAGCCGATGGCAAAAATGCCGATGCCATACGCTCTGTTTGTAAACGCAGCATAATCACTACGTCAACGTCTTTAATGCCTTCGTCAATATCGGTGTGGGTGGTGACCCCCATGCTGCCGATACTGTTAGGCATGAGTGTATTGGGGCCTACTAAACGAATGTCTGAGCAGCCCAAGGTTTTGAGCGCGTGAATTTGATCTCGTGCTACACGGGAGTGTAAAATGTCGCCGACGATGGCCACTGATAAAGGCTCAAAATTGCCTTTGTGGCGGCGAATGGTGAGCATGTCGAGCATGGCTTGAGTCGGGTGGGCGTGACGGCCATCACCTGCGTTAATGATGGCCACGTTGGGGGTGACTTGCTCGGCAATAAAATGAGCCGCACCGGAATCGCTATGGCGTACGATAAACATGTCGCTGTGCATTGAGCGAAGGTTGCGCAGGGTATCGAGTAAGCTTTCTCCTTTGCTGGTGGCAGAGGTCTTAATATCTAGGGTCAGCACATCCGCAGACAGGCGTTTTGCAGCCAATTCAAAGGTGCTGCGGGTGCGTGTGGAGTTTTCAAAGAACAGGTTGACCACGGTGCGACCGCGTAATAATGGCACCTTTTTAACTTCTTGATTACCCACTACTACAAATGAATCGGCAGTGTCTAAGATGCGTTCGAGCATCAGGCGATCAAGCCCTTCTGGCGTTAAAAAGTGCTTCAGCTCGCCGTGGGATGTGAGTTGTAGGTTGCTCATGAGGCTCGGTTCTCGATAATAGATAACGTCAAGGGATTGGGGCCCGTGAGTTGGACGTATTGACTCGGTGTTAAATCCAGCTTTACGGCACAGGCATCAGCTTGAATAGGTAATTCGCGTTGGTTAACGCTGCACAAGGTCACTAAGCTGACACTGGCCGGACGGCCATAATCAAACAGTTCATTGAGCGCGGCTCGAATGGTGCGGCCGCTCATAATGACGTCGTCTACTAAGATGAGATTGCGATCATTAATGTCAAACGGCAAAGATGATGGGCTCACTTGAGGGTGTAAACCGTGGCGAGAAAAGTCGTCGCGGTAGAAGGCAATGTCTAACTGACCTAGAGGCGCCTGTAGGTGATCGGCTATAATTTTTGCTATCCAAACACCACCGGTATGGATACCAACCACAAGGGGCTGAAGCAGGTTTTTTTGGCTGATAAGTTGCTCAATCTGGGTTAATAGCTCACCCATTAAGGCGTCGGTGTCTGCCAATTGTGGATTTTCTGTTGCTTCCACTAAATTGCCCATCAAGCCTCCTAGTTATATCTATGTTTCATATCTATACCAACGTTAGGCCGCTGGCATAGGTGCAAATGGCACGCTGGACAAGCGGTGCTCGGCTTCGCTAAACCACGTTTGCAATATTAAAGCTGCTGCAATGCCGTCGACGCCGTGCCGCTTCCAATCCGTGCCGCCACCAGCGGCTAAGTGAGCTTGTTTGGCAGCGTAGGTGGAAAGTCGTTCATCCACTAAGTAACACGGTGTGTTGAAGCGGGCACTCATGCGGTTGGCAAATTTACGTGCGCGCAAGGCCATCTCGCTAATAGAGCCGTCCATATTATACGGAATTCCTACTACGAATGCTTGTGCCTGCCATTCCTTGACCAAGACCTCAATTTCAACCCAGTTAGGGATACCGTCTTGAGCTTTTAATGGCGCTAAAACCACCGGCTGAGTGGTTGGGTTGCTGGCAAAAGCAGCGCCAATACGTTTGCTACCAAAGTCAAAACCTAATAAATTAGGTGCTTTTTGGCTGGTGTCAGTCATGCCTTAACCGTGGCCTATTTGAGTTGAAATTAGATTCATATCGATACCCAATAAATCGGCCGCCGCCTGAAAACGTTCTTCTGGGGCCATATTAAAGACGATGTCAGCGTCAAACGGGCAGCAAAGCCAGGCATTTTCCGCCAGCTCTTTTTCCAGCTGACCTGGCCCCCAGCCAGCATAGCCTAGAGCAATGAGGCTATGTTCGGGGCCTGCAGCATGGGCAATGTCGTCGATCACATCAGACGAGGTGGTGAGGCATAAGTCCTCGGATACGCGAATGCTCGACTTCCATTGTTTATTGCTCAAAGGCGTGTGTAATACGAAACCATGCTCTGGCTGTACTGGCCCGCCGGTAAAAATAGGTTGTTGCACGGCCACGGCGTGGGTGTCGGCAATGTTCAATTGCGGCAGAATGTCGGTAAAGTCGATATCGTTAGCTCGATTAATAACCAGCCCCATAGCGCCTTTTTCGCTGTGCTCACAAATATACACCAGGCTACGGGTGAAGTTTTCATCCTCCATTTGGGGCATGGAAATGAGCATAAAGTGGTGCAGGCTGTTGTTATCATTAGGCTTATTGTCCGAGTCTGTAGTATCTGCCATTAAACACTCCTTGCGGCAAGCAATTGGCTAATGTGCTGCATTAGATCAACGGCAATGTGGGAGCCTGTTTGGTCGTCAATTTCGCGAATACAAGTAGGGCTGGTGACGTTGATTTCTGTAAGACTGTCACCGATGACGTCTAGGCCTGCAAAGTGAATTTCTTTGGCTCTCAGGCTGGGGCCAATTTGTTCACAAATCCAGCGGTCACGATCTGTGAGTGGCCGCGCAACACCGGTTCCACCTGCCGCCAAATTGCCGCGCGTTTCGCCAGAAGACGGGATGCGAGCCAATACATGGTCTACGGGGTAGCCATTAATCATTAAAATACGTTTGTCGCCGTCTTTAATTTCTGGCAAATACCGTTGCGCCATGATTTGGGTTTGGCCAAATTCGGTGAGGGTTTCAATGATCACATTGAGGTTAGGTTCGTCCTTACGGGCGCGGAAAATCGATGCGCCGCCCATGCCGTCTAAGGGTTTAAAAATTACATCACCGTGGTGGCCATGAAAGGCTTTAAGTACATTGGCGTCACTGGCAACCAACACTTCTGGGCAACACTGAGGAAACTCAGTGGCAAATAATTTTTCGTTGCAGTCACGTAGACTTTGAGGCTTATTAATAATTAAAGCGCCGGCGTCTTCGGCTTGGCTGAGTAAATAAGTGGTGTGTAAAAACTGGGTATCGAATGGGGGATCTTTGCGCATCAAAATCACGTCTAAATCACCCAAAGGCGCCGCACTTTGTTGGCCTAAGTCATAGAAGTTTTTGGGATCGCGCATGACCGACAGTGGTGTCATTAAACCCATGGCAACGCCTTGTTCTGAGTACAGGTGTTGCGGCTCCATATAAAACAATTGCCAACCTAAGTCTTGGGCGGCCCATAACATGGCCAGCGAGCTGTCTTTTTTGTAATTGATGTTATGGATGGGGTCCATAACGATGCCTAGCTTAATGGTCATGGGTGTCTTGTCTCTAAAATGAACTAATAATAGCCGTTAAAAATCACCCCAAATGTGTTGCAGCAAGGTAAGCGCTGCAAGGGGTGCTGTTTCGGTACGTAAAATACGTGGTCCTAAACGTAAACCAGTATAGCCTTGCGCCTGAGCTTGCTCAACTTCTAACTGCGTTAATCCACCTTCAGGGCCAATCAATAAAGCACACGATGTCGGTGGATTTTGAGTTTTCAACGGCTGGGTTTGATGGGGGTGTAGTACTAATTTGGATTCGGCTTGGGTGTTTTGAATCCATTGTTCTAGGGTTTGTGGCGCATGGATTATAGGCACATCAACACGGCCGCTTTGTTCACAAGCGCTAATGGCAATTTGTTGCCAATGGCTGAGGCGCTTGGCTTGCCTTTGTGGATCGAGCTTCACTTCGCATCGGCTACTGAAAAGGGGGGTGATTTGGTTCACCCCAAGCTCGGTAGCTTTTTGAATGGCATAGTCCATTCGTTCACCGCGGGACATTACTTGGCCCAGGTGAGTGTGTAATGGTGACGGCACTGGGCCAGCAAGCGGGGCGTTCACAAACACCTCAACAACTTTCTTACTAACACTATTGATGTGAGCGCTTACTTGCTCGCCAGAGCCATTAAACAGGATGAGTTCCTGTTTTTCGTGCATACGTAATACCTTGCCTACATAATGGCTAGCTGCAGTTTCTAAGGCAATGGCTTGCCCTACAGGTAGCGCTTGCGGTGTATGTAGGCGAGGTACTCTCATGGTTTACAGTCCAGCGGCTTGACGCAGTGTTGCCGCTTTGTCTGTGTATTCCCAAGTAAAGTTAGGGTTATCACGACCAAAGTGGCCATAGGCTGCGGTGTCGCGGTATATCGGACGTTTTAAATCTAACATTGCCACTAAACCACCGGCCTTAAGATCAAAATGCTCACGCACTAACAGTTCGATTTCAGCGTCGCTGATCTTGCCACTGCCAAAGGTATTGAGGCTAATAGAGGTAGGCTCAGCTACACCAATAGCGTAGGAAATTTGTATTTCGCAACGCTCAGCTAAACCGGCTGCAACAATATTCTTGGCGACATAGCGGCCAGCGTAGGCGGCACTACGGTCTACCTTGGATGGGTCTTTGCCAGAAAATGCGCCGCCGCCATGCCGCGCCATGCCGCCGTAAGTATCTACAATAATCTTGCGGCCGGTTAAACCGCAATCACCCACCGGGCCACCAATGACAAAATTACCCGTTGGGTTGATGTGATATTGGGTGTCTTCGGTGAGCCAATGAGCAGGAATGACTGGGCGAATAATATGCTCCATCACGGCTTTGCGCAGGCTATCTAAGTCGATGTCGGCGCTGTGCTGGGTGGACAGCACCACGGCATCTATCGATGCCGGTTTGCCATCGCTGCCATAACGAAAGGTGAGCTGACTTTTTGCATCTGGGCGTAACCAAGGCAGGGTGCCATCTTTACGCACTTTGGCTTGCTGTTGCACTAAGCGGTGGGCGTAATGAATAGGCGCAGGCATGAGGCTTTCGGTCTCATTGCTGGCGTAGCCAAACATTAGGCCTTGGTCACCAGCGCCTTGTTCCTTGCTGCTGTCGACGCTTTCGTCAACTCCCATAGCAATATCAGAAGACTGTTTTCCAATGGCGTTGAGGATGGCGCACGAGGCACCATCAAAACCCATGTCTGAAGAGGTGTAACCGATGTCTTTTATAACGTCGCGTACCAGCTCTTCAATATCAACCCAAGAATTAGTGCGCACTTCGCCCGCCACTAAAACCAAACCGGTTTTGATCAGGGTTTCAACTGCCACACGGGATTCGGGGTCTTTTTCCAGCATGGCATCAAGGATGGCATCGGAAATTTGATCGGCGATTTTATCAGGATGTCCTTCGGACACTGATTCGGAGGTAAATAGAGTGTATTGGTTCATAACCATGCCTCGTAATTGAATACTAATAGATGCTTTACGGACATCTTTAGCAGTGACTTAATTACCAGCCTAGAACGATGTTCTGGCGAGTGCCGTTAGTTTTGCAGAGGGAGTGCGAAACTTGGGCGTATTATAGGGTATTCAAGTCGCTAATGCATGGTTTATTGCCCAGTCAGCCGGACTATGGTTTAGTATCGTAGTATACCCACGGGAGTTGACTAGAATGACAGATCAAAAAACCATCGAAGCCTATAATAGTCAGGTGGATAACTATTTAAAGATGGTGGGCGAGCTGGAAGTTGATCCCCTACTGCTACGTTTTATCGAACGTTTGAAGATCAACGACTATGTGCTTGATTTGGGCTGTGGCCCAGCCATTGCCTCTGCGGTGATGCGTGACAAAGGTTTGCGAGTAGACCCTGTGGATGCTGCTGAAGGAATGGTGCAGTTGGCTAATGACAAATATAATATAGCTGCTCGACAAGCCCAGTTTAGTGACATTGATACCACCAACACGTATCAGGGGGTCTGGGCCAATTTTAGTTTGTTGCACGCCCAGACAGAAGACTTAGCGGCGATATTATTGGCCTTGCATAAAGCGCTAGTGATTAACGGTGTACTGCACTTAGGCATGAAACTGGGGCAGGGTGCAAAGCGCGATAAATATGACCGCTATTATGCTTATTACTCCCAGCCTGAATTAGAGTCTTATGTTACGGGCGCAGGCTTTAGTGTTATACACGTAGAGTTAGGTGAATCGTTAGGTATGGCAGGCGATATAGAGCCCTGGATTGTATTAAGTTGCTTAGCTCAATAAAGGCCTAATGATGGATTACTTGAGGCGTTGTGGAAGCACGGTCTCAAGATTACTAATAAATGTTGAATAATACAGTAAGAATGGTGTTTGTAGATTGTGTCTGAGGCCCGAGTAAGGGAAAATACACCCCTCAAATTTGTTCCCGAATAGTGTATTTAACGTTTTAAAGGAAGTTTTCCATGCCTACCCGTCGCGATTTAGCTAATGCCATCCGAGCCCTTAGTATGGACGCCGTCCAACAAGCTAATTCTGGTCACCCAGGAGCCCCTATGGGCATGGCTGACATCGCCGAAGTATTGTGGAACGACTTCATGAGCCACAATCCGGCGAATCCGGAATGGCTAAACCGTGACCGCTTTGTATTGTCCAACGGCCATGGTTCTATGTTGCTATATTCATTGTTACATTTGAGTGGCTACGAGCTCTCCATTGATGACATTAAAAACTTCCGTCAGTTACATTCTAAAACTGCGGGTCACCCAGAATACGGTTATGCCCCGGGCATTGAGACCACCACTGGTCCTTTAGGCCAAGGCATCACTAACGCCATTGGCATGGCGTTGGCAGAAAAAACCTTAGGTGCACAATTTAACCGCCCCGGTCATGAAATCATTGATCACAACACCTACACCTTTGTGGGTGACGGCTGTTTGATGGAAGGCGTATCCCACGAAGCCTGCTCGCTTGCCGGCACTTTAGGTTTGGGAAAACTCATTGTCTTTTATGATGACAATGGCATTTCTATTGACGGCGAAGTGGAAGGTTGGTTTACCGACGATACCCCTAAGCGTTTTGAAGCTTACGGTTGGCAGGTGATTCCTGCTATTGATGGTCATGACGCCGACGCACTATTTGCCGCGGTTGAAGCTGCCAAAGCTAACACTGACCAGCCCACTTTAATTTGTTGCAAAACCATCATTGGTTTTGGTTCACCCAATAAAGAAGGCAAAGAAGACTGCCACGGCGCGCCGCTAGGTGCAGACGAGATTGCGTTAACACGTAAAGAATTAGGTTGGAGCTATGGTGCATTTGATGTTCCTGCCGACATTTACGAAGAGTGGAATGCCCGCGATGCTGGTGATGATGCCGAACAAATTTGGAATCAAGCATTTAGCGATTACCATCAAGCACACCCAGAATTGGCCACCGAATTGCTACGCCGTGTAGCGGGCGACTTGCCAGCCGACTTTGAAGCTCAATCACAAGCCTACGTTGAGCAGTTACAAACCGAAGGTTCGGCCATCGCTAGTCGTAAGGCCTCACAAAATACCATTAACGCTTTTGGCCCAAAGTTGCCAGAATTGTTAGGTGGCTCTGCAGACCTTGCAGGCTCTAACCTTACTAAGTGGTCAGGTTCAAAAGCCATTACCCAAGAAGATGCCAGCGGCAACTATGTGAATTATGGCGTACGTGAATTTGCTATGTCAGCCATCATGAATGGTATGGCCCTACACGGTGGCTTTATTCCTTACGGTGCAACATTCCTTGTGTTTATGGAATACGCTCGTAACGCCGTACGTATGGCGGCTTTAATGCGCCAACGTGTGTTGTTTATTTATACCCACGACTCCATTGGTTTAGGCGAAGATGGCCCAACTCACCAGCCTATCGAACAAATTGCAAACTTGCGCCTTACGCCACACTTAGATACATGGCGCCCATGTGACACGGTTGAATCTGCCGTAGCATGGAAGACCTCCGTGCAACGTATGGATGGTCCATCTGCCTTGATCTTCTCGCGTCAAAATTTGCCGCACCAGCAACGTGATGAGGCTCAGTTAGCCAACGTTGCCCGTGGCGGTTACATCTTACAAGACTGTGACGGCGCACCAGAAGCCATCATCATCGCCACAGGTTCCGAAGTAGGCATTGCCCAGCAAGCCACCGACACGCTTACTGCCCAGGGCAAAAAGGTACGTTTGGTGTCTATGCCGTGTACTGAGCTATTTGAACGCCAAGATGCGGCCTACCAAGCGCAGGTATTACCCGCTAATGTGACGGCCCGTGTTGCAGTAGAAGCAGCGCACGCTGACTACTGGTACAAGTACGTTGGTTTAGGCGGCAAGGTGATTGGCATGACTGATTTTGGTGCCTCAGCACCCGCCAGCGAGTTGTTCGAAATGTATGGTTTTACTGCCGACAAGATTGCTGCCACAGTGACCGAACTACTGTAACGAGCGGGTTATTATGGTTAACGCAAAACGCATTGCGATCAATGGTTATGGTCGCATAGGTCGGGCTGTGCTGCGCGCCATTGTGGAACGCGGTTTGCAACAACAGTTGCAGGTAGTGGCAATTAACGACCTTGGTATTGCTGAGTCTGTGGTGTATGAAACCCGTTATGACTCAGTGCATGGGCCGTTTCCAGCTCAGGTCGATGCGATCCCTGTTGGTATGAGCGTAACGTCTGGCGAACACAGTAATGACATTGAGCTATTGCAAGTGGGTAATGCAAGCGCGTTACCTTGGGCTGACCTAAACATCGATTTAGTGTTGGAATGCTCTGGTAAAATGAGCGACCGGAAACTTGCAAAACAGCACCTGACTTGTGGCGCTGACAAAGTGTTGATTGGAGCCGCCGCCGCTGACGTTGATCTAACCGTGGTGTATGGCATTAACCACGATCAACTCAAGCCTGAACACCGCATTGTTTCCAACGCCTCCTGCACCACCAATTGTATGGCTCCTGTACTGAAGCCGTTACACGATGCCATTGGTATCGAAGACGGCCTCATGACCACCATTCATGCCTACACCAATGGTCAGGTGCTTACTGATACTGTTATCGATAAAACTGATTTGCGTCGGGGTCGTTCGGCCACTCAGTCGATGATTCCCACATCTACCCATGCCACCGAAGCCTTGGGCTGGGTGTTGCCGGAACTGGCCGATAAAATCACCGGTATGTCTATGCGGGTGCCCACCATTAACGTGTCTGTGGTGGACCTAGTTTTCCGCCCTAGCCGTAATGTTACGGTGGCGCAAGTGAACCAAATCATGGCCGACGCAGTGGCTAGGGATAACCATGATGTGTTGGGTTACAACCAGCAACCATTAGTCTCCATCGATTTTAATCACTGTTCTAAGTCGGCCACTTTTGATAGTACACAGACTATGAAAATGGGCCAGCTTATTAAAATATTAGCTTGGTACGACAACGAATGGGGCTACGCCAATCGCATGATTGACGTAGCTTTATGCATGTTAAACTCAGACCCACACAATACACAGGCAAACCTATGACCATCATCAAAATGACTGACTTAGATTTACGTGGCCAACGCGTATTGATCCGCGAAGACCTTAATGTGCCAGTTAAAAATGGTGTAGTTACCAGTGATGCACGACTTCGTGCCGCGTTGCCTACCATTAAAATGGCCTTGCAGTTGGGTGCTAAGCTTATGGTGACCTCTCACTTAGGTCGCCCTCAGGAAGGTGTTTATGATGAGCAGTTTTCATTGCAGCCGGTGGTTGACTATTTAGCCGCCAAATTACAGTGCAACGTACGGCTACAAAAAGACTGGCTAGATGGCGTTGAAGTTGCCGATGGCGAGTTAGTGATTTTAGAAAACTGCCGTTTTAACAGCGGCGAAAAAGCCAATGATGATGACTTAGCGCAGAAAATGGCGGCTTTGTGTGACGTGTTTGTTAACGACGCCTTTGGCACTGCGCACCGAGCTCAAGCCAGTACCCATGGCATTGCCAAGTTTGTAAAAGTCGCCTGTGCTGGGCCTTTGTTAGTGGCAGAATTGGACGCCCTTGGTAAAGCTTTAGACAATCCCAAGCGCCCCTTGGTGGCGATTGTTGGTGGTTCTAAAGTGTCGACCAAACTAACGGTACTAGAAACCTTATCCGATAAAGTAGATCAGCTTATTGTAGGCGGTGGCATAGCTAACACCTTCTTGGCTGCTGCAGGTTTTCCCGTAGGCAAGTCGTTGTACGAAGCCGACTTGGTGGCTAACGCCAAAGCACTGATGGCAAAAACTGCCATTCCGTTACCTACGGACGTCGTTACGGCAAAAGAGTTTAGTGAAACGGCTACCGCAACCACCCAAGCTGCAGCTGATGTGGCCGCCGATGACATGATTATGGATGTGGGCCCAGAAACGGCCCACCAGTTAGCCAGCATTCTTAAAGAAGCCGGGACGATTATTTGGAACGGGCCACTGGGTGTGTTTGAATTTGATCAGTTTGGTGGAGGAACGGAAATCTTGTCTCGCGCCATTGCCGCATCACCTGCGTTTTCTATCGCCGGTGGCGGTGATACACTAGCGGCAGTCGATAAGTATGAAATTGCTGGCCAAGTGTCATATATTTCCACTGGCGGCGGCGCATTCCTTGAATTTGTAGAAGGCAAAGAACTGCCAGCAGTCGCCATTTTGGAACAACGTGGCCTGTAATTAATAGATAGCTTACTTACCTTATTTAGATAGATAGAATGGAGAACACCCATGGCCTTAGTCAGCATGCGACAACTGTTGGATCACGCTGCCGAACACAGTTACGGCATTCCAGCTTATAACGTCAATAACCTAGAGCAAATGCGTGCCATTATGCAGGCCGCAGACGCTACGGATAGCCCAGTGATCGTACAGGCTTCCGCGGGTGCGCGTAAGTACGCCGGTTCAAACTTCCTCAAACACATGATTTTGGCGGCTATTGAAGAGTTTCCGCATATTCCTGTATGTATGCATTTGGACCATGGCAATGCGGCGGCAACCTGCCAGCGTGCGATAGCAATGGGCTTCTCGTCGGTGATGATGGATGGCTCTTTGGGCGAAGATTCAAAAACCCCCACCAGTTACGAATACAACGTTGAAGTGACTAAGCGCACCGTCGAAATGGCTCACGCTTGTGGTGTTTCGGTAGAAGGCGAACTGGGTTGCTTAGGCTCTTTAGAAACCGGAGAAGCCGGAGAAGAAGATGGCGTCGGCGCTGCGGGCAAGTTAACTATGGAGCAGATGCTTACGGATCCAGACGAAGCCGCAGACTTTGTGGCTCAAACTAAAGTGGACGCGTTAGCGATTGCCTGCGGCACTAGCCACGGTGCCTATAAGTTCACCCGGCCACCCACGGGCGACATTTTAGCTATTGACCGTATTCGTGACATCCACAGCAAGATCCCTAATACCCACCTAGTGATGCATGGTTCATCTTCTGTACCACAGGACTGGTTAGCGGTAATTAATGAATTTGGCGGGGCTATTCCTGAGACTTACGGTGTTCCCGTGGAGCAAATCGTGGAAGGCATTAAGCACGGTGTGCGTAAGATCAACATTGATACCGACCTACGTTTAGCCTCTACCGGTGCCGTGCGTAAATTCTTGGCCGAAAACCCAAGTGAATTTGACCCGCGTAAATTCCTCACGGTCACCATGAGTGCCATGCAGACCTTGTGTCAGTCGCGTTATGAGTCGTTTGGTGCGGCCGGTAATGCCAGCAAGATACGCCCTGTCGGTTTGGAAGCAATGGCAGATATGTACGGTTTATAACCTGCCAAAGTGAAGGCTATTAAGGCAAGACGAAACGTATGTTGTCGATGAGTCTTGCCCCACCTAAATAAGCAGCGGCCACAATGGCGAGCTGCTTATCGTCTTTAGTGGCAGGCTGTAAGTCATGTTGCCGACATACTTTGAAATAATCACGCTTGAAACCCGAATCCTCTAGTGCTTGTTGAGCCTCTTCTTCGATGGCTTGAATATCGGTATTGCCGCTCTCCAATGCTAATCTAGCTACCACCAAACTGGTCTGTAATTGCGCCGCTCGCTGCAGTTCACTGGTGCTCAAATAACCATTGCGAGAACTCAAGGCTAGGCCATTTTCGGCACGGGCAATTGCTGCGCCAATAATTTTTACAGGCAGGCAAAGGTCCGAAGTCATTTGTTGAATGACTAAAAACTGTTGGTAGTCCTTGAGGCCAAAGATAGCTACATCGGGCTGCACAATACCAAATAACTTGCTGACCACCGTAGCGACGCCGGTAAAGTGCCCCGGGCGTGTAGCGCCGCATAATAAGTGGTCCAGATGCGGCACTTTAACAATGGTAGAGCTGACTTTGGTGTGGGGGTACATTTCATCTACGGTAGGGGCAAATAAGACGTGGCAGCCACGGCTCATAAGTTTTTCTTGATCAGCCATAAAGGTGCGAGGGTAACCGTTAAAGTCTTCCCCAGGGCCAAACTGTAACGGGTTCACAAAGATGCTTGCCACTACTAGGTCGGCTTCTTCCAAGGCTCGGTCGATGAGTTGTAAATGACCTTCGTGTAAATTGCCCATGGTGGGTACGAAGGCAATGACCTTGTGCTCGAGTTTGGCGTGCCAGAGGTGATCGCGTAAGTGGCTGATAGTGTCTATTGTATGCATATTATTTAGGCCAAAGCGCTAGTTAAAACAGTGTTCAGGGGCGGGAAATTGCCCCGACTTAACTTCCTTGACGTAGCTTTCCAGAGCCCCTAATACAGAGCCTTCTTGGCTTAAAAAATCTTTCACAAAACGCGCGGGTTTATGAGGGGTAATGCCCAGCATGTCGTAGATGACCAGTACTTGGGCATCGGTATCTGGGCCAGCGCCAATACCGATGACGGGTACATTAACGGCTTCGGTAATGGCTTTGCCCACGGCGTTAGGTACGCACTCGAGCAAAATAATGCTAGCTCCAGAGGCTTCTAATTCTATGGCTTCGTTGAGCAAGTTGGCGGCTTGCTCGGGTGTTTTTCCTTGTACGCGGTAGCCACCGAGTTTGTTCACCGCCTGGGGTGTTAAGCCTAGGTGAGCACAGACGGGAATGCCTTGTTCATAGAGCTTGCTGACAGTGTCTTTAAGCCATAAGCCACCTTCTAGCTTGACGATTTGAGCGCCTGCTTGCATGAGGTCTGTGGCATTAGTCATGGCTTGTTCAATGGTGCGATAGCTCATAAACGGCATGTCCGCCATAATCATGCATTGGCTGTTACCTGCACGTACGCACCGGGTGTGATAGACCATGTGTTCCATGGTCACTGGCAAGGTGGAGTCGTTGCCCTGTAATACCATACCTAAGGAGTCGCCGACTAAAATAATGTCGATACCCGCTTGGTTAATGCGCTGGGTAAAACTAGCGTCGTAACTGGTGATACAGGTGGCCTTGTCGCCTGCGAGTTTCATGCGAGTGAGGCTGTGCAGGGTAATGTTAGGCATAGTCATAGGTTCCGGATTATGGCTCAAGACAGGTTAAGTCATCTATAGGACATTTGTTGAGTAATTGCTGCAGGCTAGTGCCATCGGGCATGGTTAACTCAGGCGACAGTTCTGCCAACGGCGCTAACACAAATGCGCGATTTTTCATTTCGACATGAGGCACACTCAAGCGAGAGCTGCTGATACATTGCGCGCCAAAAAGTAAGATATCTAGGTCAAGGGTGCGTGGCCCCCAATGGCGTTCACGTACGCGCTGGTGTTGCTGTTCTAGCGCTTGCAATTGGTCGAGTAGATCATGGGCTGCAAGCTCAGTAATCAGCAGCACCACGGCGTTGACAAAATCATCTTGGTCCTGGGGCCCAACGGGTTTGCTGGAATAAAGCTTAGATGCCAATAGCAGTTCACAGTGAGCCAGCTGGGACAATTCTTCTATTGCCCGTGTCACATGTGCACGGGGGTTGTCTAAGTTGCTGCCTAAACCCACATATACATTGACCATGTTAGGCCTGAGGCGTTTTTTTAGGTTTGCGTTTTTTAGGTGCAGGTTTGCCCAAATCGCTGGTCATTTGTTCGCGTGTTTCGCCGCTGGCAAATTGATATTCGGTCCACCATTCACCTAGCTTCTCTAAATCCTCACCACTGGATTCGCGTAATAATATAAAGTCGTAAGCGGCACGGAAACGTTTGTTTTCTACCAACTCTGCAGCACGATTTCCGTGCCGACGAGGTAAGCGTAACTGCATATCCCATATTTCTTTCATGGGGGTGCTAAAACGGCGTGGGATAGAGGTGCGCTTAACTTGTTGTAAAATGACGTCTTGCGCGGCTTGATGCATGGCCGGTATCGGTGGCATGTTGGTTATTTTTCTAAGGCGCTCCTGTAGCGGGTGCCACAACAAGGCGGCAAATAAATACGCTGGCGTGACACTCTTACCTTGGGCGATGCGTTCATCGGAATTGCGTAACGCAAGTACCACAAACTCTTCAACTTGGTAATCTTCGCTTTGATCCGCTTCGATAGCAGCGTCGGTTGCTGGGAATAAGTACTTAAATATATCGTAGTCGCGTAACAGGTAGTAGGTCTGCTCACCGTTGCCCGATAGAAGTAGTTTGAGCACTTCTTCAAACATGCGTGCAGCCGGGATGGGCTCTAGTAAATGACCCAGGGAATGAATAGGTTCAGCGGTTGCTGGGTCAATGTCAAAGTCGAGTTTGGCGGCAAAGCGGATGGCTCTCAACATACGTACGGGGTCTTCGCGATAGCGGGCTTGGGGCTCACCAATCATACGAATATTGCGTTGTTCGATGTCTTCAACACCACCGGCAAAGTCATGGATGGTGAAGCCGTTAATGTTGTAGTACATGGCGTTAATGGTGAAGTCACGACGCATAGCATCGTCGTCCACGGTGCCGTAAACGTTGTCTCGTAGTAGCATACCATTGTCTGCTTGCTTGGCTTGATTACTGTCTTGGCCCCCATTATGGCTGGCGCGAAAGGTGGCCACTTCAATGATTTCACGACCAAAACGTACATGTACTAGGCGAAAACGGCGACCAATGAGGATGGAATTCCTAAATAGCTTATGCACTTGCTCTGGATGGGCGTCGGTAGCAATGTCGAAATCTTTGGGCTGCTTGCCTAATAAAATGTCACGCACGCCGCCACCCACCAAAAAGGCTTGGTAACCCGCATCTTTCAGGCGGTAGAGCACTTTGAGGGCGTTGTCACTGATGTCACGACGAGAAATGTCGTGGTGATCACGCGTGATGATATTGGGGCCGCTCGGAGTCGCTGGCGCTGGCTGGTCGCCTTTGACCATGTTGACCAGTTTAGAAATTAAACCCATAGGTATTGTCAGTTCGAGTAATTAAAAAATCAAAGGCGCATTCTACCATTGCCATGCAAGGCACGCTAGACAAAGGCAGTAGGGTCTTGTTTACGCGCGGGAATGGCGTTTATATCCCACTGTTCAACGGCCCACGCTAATTGCTCTGCAACGGGTGCTTGGCGGAAGTTACAGGGCGTGGCTTGACCCAGACGCTCTAAGGCCTCAGATAACAAGGCCGGAGCCTGTTTTGGGTCTAAGGCCGTGGCCAAATTTTGTTTGCTGAGCTTTTGGCCTTGGGCGTTGGTAATGATAGGGATGTGGGCGTAATGGGGCTGGGGTAATTGCAAACACGCTTGCAACCAAGCTTGCCTCGGCGTTTGATCGTACAAATCGCTGCCGCGCACTACATGGCTGATTTTTTGTTCTGCATCGTCCACCACCACTGCTAATTGGTATGCGAATAGTTGATCTTTACGCTGCACCACAAAGTCACCCACTTGTTGTGCTAAGTGCTGCGTTTGCGGCGACAGTACTAAGTCATGTACTGTGACTTTGGTGTCAGCCGCGATCACCTTCATAGCCGCTGGTTGGTTAGTGGGTGCTGTTTGGCGGCAATTACAACGATAGTCTGGATTGGAGACGAATTGAGAGCGGCTGCAGCTGCAGGCATAGACTAACTGTTGTTGTTGTAATTGGCTTAAGGCGTGTTGGTAGGCATCTTGGCGTAGGCTCTGGTACATGGGTTCGCCATCCCAGTGTAAACCAAAGGTTTCGAGGCAGCGTAAAATAGCGTCAATAGAGTCGGGCGCGGTGCGAGGGGGGTCTAGGTCTTCGATACGGACTAGCCAGAGACCTTGGTTGGCGCGCGCGTCTAAGTAACTGGCAAGGGCGGCTACCAGCGAGCCAAAGTGAAGCGGACCGCTTGGCGTAGGTGCAAAGCGACCAATATACCCCATAGGTACGTGCTAGGCTTATTTGCCGAGCTGCTTCTCTTTGATTTCTGCAAGGGTTTTACAGTCGATACAAAGGGTGGCAGTGGGGCGAGCTTCTAAACGGCGAATGCCAATTTCTACGCCACAAGTGTCGCAGAAACCATAGTCGTCTTGTTCGATTAGCTCTAGAGTATCATTGATCTTGTTGGTCAACTTACGCTCACGATCGCGGGCCCGTAATTCAAGGGAAAACTCTTCCTCTTGACTGGCGCGGTCGTTGGGGTCAGCAAAGTTAGCAGCGTCTTCCTTTAAATGGTTAACAGTACGATCAACTTCTTCCATTAAGTCTTGTTTCCAGGCGTGCAAGATCTGCTTAAAGTGCTCTCGCTGGCCTGGGTTCATGTACTCTTCACCTCTCTTCATCTTGTAAGGGGTGTAGTGTTTTAACAGTGATGCATTTGCTTTTGACATAGCTTGGTTCAATGTTTTAGGGGCTGATTGACTTCGGAGTTACAAACCGAATATCTCGGCCCTTTGGCTGTGGGTACGAATTAGGGCGACAAAATAGCAGAATATGGCGCTTAAATCTAGATGTATTTTAACCGATACCGAAGTAATTTTAGCCTATTTTCTATCTTAATGCCGTCGTTTTAGTGATTTTTCAGTTACAATTTATAGGCTTTGGCTGATTTGGCCAATTAATATCATACACCATGGTTTTGATGATTGGAGATAATTAATGGATTTCTCTTTGCCATTACAAGAAGCAACGCTGCAGCTACGCTACAAACGGTTTTTGGCCGATGTGGTGTGTCATTCGGGAACGGACTTGACTTTGCATTGTCCTAATACCGGTTCCATGAAAAATTGCGCCCAACCAGGTAGCCGTATTTGGTATTGGGACTCTGCTAATGCTAAACGTAAATACCCCTGTACCTGGGAGTTGGTGGAGGTTGAAAACCAGTACCTAGCCTGTATTAATACCCAGCGTGCCAATGGCCTAGTGGTAGAAGCCATTAATAACGGCGTGATACAAGAGTTGCAGGGTTATGATCAACTACAAACGGAGGTGAAGTACGGGCAGGAGAATAGTCGTATCGATATTCTGTTGACTCAGAAGGGCCCGGTGCCACATTGTTATGTGGAAGTTAAAAATGTCACCCTTAAGGCAGAAGACGGTTTAGGCCTATTTCCAGACGCAGTGACAGAGCGCGGCCGCAAACACTTACGCGAATTGGTGGCCATGGTAGATCAAGGTCATCGAGCCGTATTGGTGTATTGTGTGGCCCACACGGGTATTGATCGTGTGGCTCCGGCATGGAGTATCGATCCGGCCTACGCAGATAGTTTAATTTGGGCCATGCAATCTGGCGTGGAAGTGCTAGCCTATGGTGCCGACATTAGTTTAACCAGCATGGCGTTAGTGCGCCGCTTACCAGTACAGTTAAATCACTGACTTAGACAATAAGTAGATGCCACCATCACGCTCTTCTATGGCAAGGCGCTGCAGTGATTGACGGTTACAAGGTCCGCTAACACATAGGCCTGAATCAATGGTGAATAATGCGCCATGGGTGGCACATTGAATGAATTGTTTATCGTAGTCCAAAAATTGATCGGCCAACCACTCCAGCGGTACTTTGCGATGGGGGCAGCTATTGAGGTACGCCACAACTTGGCCTTGGTGGCGCACGATAAAGAGGTTGATACCCTCATGAACAAAACCTTTGCATTGCTGTTCTTCGAGCTCATGACTCGCAATAAGTAGACTATTAACCGCAGATAGAGACATATAAATTGGCCAAAACAAGCAGTGAAACAAACACCAAGTATAACAGAAATGGACATTGATTTTGACTAGAAAAAGGACCGCGTCGGGCCGAAAAACCAATCCCAAGAGCTGGATATCATGGTCGTGGTTGTTAAAGCTGGCGACCGTATTGTTGATATTGGGGGCCGTTGCTATGGTCTATTTGGATGCCCAAATTCGGCACCGGTTCGAAGGCCATCGCTGGTCATTACCTGCTAAAGTGTATGCGCGCCCTTTGGAGTTGTTTACTGGTCAGCAATTGGCGCATGGACAATTAAACTACGAGCTAAAACAGCTGGGTTATCGCTGGGTTAATCAAGCCAAGGCACCTGGGCAGGTGCAAAAAACCGCTTCCGGCATTGCTATTTACAGCCGCGGCTTTCGGTTTGTTGATGGTGACCAAGCCAGCCGCTTAGCACAGGTGAATATTGCCAACAACAAAGTGCAGGCCTTGCGTCAACTCAATGGCCAATCCATAGCTGTGTTGAGATTAGAGCCGCAGTTGGTGGGTGGAATTTATCCGGTCCATAACGAAGACCGAGAGTTGATCCAGTTAGACGACCTGCCTAATGGTTTTATAGAAACTTTATTAGCGGTGGAAGATCGGCAATATTACCAGCATTACGGGGTGTCGCCATGGGGCATTGCCCGAGCGATGTGGGCTAATCTAAAAGCCGGCGCGATCGTACAAGGCGGCAGTACCCTTACCCAGCAGCTGGTCAAAAACTTTTATCTAACCGACCGGCAAACCCTGTGGCGCAAGCTGGTAGAGGCCCCCATGGCCCTGTTGTTGAATTTACATTACAGCAAAGACGAAGTGCTGGAGGTGTACCTTAACGAAGTATTTGTTGGCCAAGCCGGTAAGCGCGCAATTCATGGTTTTGGTTTGGCGAGCCGCTTTTATTTTGGCCAACCCGTGAGTGAACTGCGTTTGCATCAAGTGGCTTTGCTGGTGGGGCTGGTTAAGGGGCCATCTTATTATAATCCGCAGCGCCACCCTAAGCGTGCCATGCAACGACGTAACTTGGTGTTGTCGGTATTAGCCCACCAGGGCCTCATTTCCGAGACACAAAAGCAACAGTATCAAGCTTTGCCCTTGGACTTGAGTACAGCCCAGCAAGTGAGCCGGTACCCGGCTTATATGGATGTTGTGCGTCAACAGTTGCAACAGCACTACCCTGCATCGGCCCTAAGTAGTCACGGCTTACGTATCTTGACTAGTTTAGACCCATGGATTCAACACCAATCGGATCTAGCCATGCGAAGCCAGGTTAAGCAACTCCAACAGCAGCATAAAGGGCTTGATTCGCTACAAGGCGCGTTAGTGGTGAGTCAGCGTGACAGCGGAGAGCTATTGGCGCTAGTGGGAGATAAAGACGGTGGTTATGCAGGCCATAACTGGGCTTTAGATAAAACCCGCCAAGTGGGTTCATTACTTAAACCTGTGGTGCATTTAAGCGCCCTAGAATCGGGCCGTTATCATCTAATGAGTGCCGTTGATGATGCCCCTGTTGCGGTACCTCAAGCAGACGGCAGCGTATGGGAACCGAAAAATTATGACCTAACATCCCATGGTGTGGTGCCTATGTATCAGGCGTTAGCTAAGTCGTACAATCAGGCCAATGTGCGCTTAGGCTTAGACGTGGGTGTTGAGCAAGTGGTGGCACAATTACATCAGCTCGGCGCCGAAGGCAACATACCGGCATACCCTTCCGTGTTGTTAGGGGCGGTTGAGATGTCGCCGTTAAACGTCAATCAAGTATATCAAACTATTGCTGGCAACGGCTTCTATAGCCCTTTAACATTAGTGCGTCAGGTGACCGAGGCCAACGGAGTATTGTTGAGCCACTTTCCTTATGCGGTACGCCAAGCGGCGAGCAATGAGTCGGTATATTTGCTGCAGCAAGAAATGCGTAAAGTGGCAACGGTAGGTACCGCCAGAGGTGTTTATCGATATCTGCCCAAGCAACAGCAGGTGGCTGCCAAAACGGGCACTACCAATGACCAGCGAGACAGTTGGTTTTCTGGCTTTAGTGGTCAATATGTGGCCACCACTTGGTTGGGCCGAGAAGATACTAAACCGACGCCGCTGACAGGTGCAAGTGGTGCGCTTAAAGTGTGGGGTGAGTTGATGAAAAACTTAGCTTATACTCCCTACCAAGATATCAAACCGCAATCTGTAGACTACTATTACCTCAACCCAAAAACTGGCAAGGCGATGCCAAGCCGGTGTGCCGATGGCGTGTGGTTGCCAATACAAAAGCCACTGGCGCCAGTGACAACCAAACAATGTGGATATTAATACGTGAATGTTACCAATGAGTTAGCAGTCGTGGGCCGACTACCGCTATTAGCGGTTGTCATGTTGATGAGTGCCTGTGCAGGCCCAGGGTATGGGCCCATAGTGCAGGACTTGAGTGTGACCGCTAGGGTTTCGGAACGCTTGTCCCCTGCGGGTCAAAATGATACTGGCGTAGCGCAACCCGTGGTTGCGCCAGCATCAGCGGTGGTGCCTAAGTTGCACCCGCAGGTGCAAACGCCAGCAGTCACTATTACAGCCCAGCCACAAACCAGCCCAATTCAAGCGACCAATGTGGTGCAGGTACAACCGGTGGAACAGGTTCAGCCAGCCTCCACCATTTCAGCGTCAGCAGCTCCTGCCGTTGTTTTACCGGCCTCCGATCAGCGGGTGGTTGAGCAGTTGTTAGCAGAAGCCGATCAGCTCAAGGCCAAAGGTAAGGTGACACAAGCCGTGATTCAGCTACAAAGAGCTCAGCGTATCGCCCCGCGTGAGCCAAAGGTGTACGCTCGATTAGCGGCCTTGCAGTTGTCATTAGGAGAGGCTTCAAGAGCCGAACAATTGGCCCTTAAAGGCTTAACGCTAGTGCCGCAGCAAAACAACTATCAGTATTATTTCTGGAAATTAATTGCCGCAAGCCGTAGTCACTTAGGCGACGTGCCTGGAGAAGCCGCGGCCATTAGTGAAGCCGCAAAATATAAGTAGAGGCCTATACCAAGCATGGCTATTGTGGCCAACAGTAAACCATAACCGGTTTCAAAACCAAGCCCTTCTATGAGCATGGAGCCAAGGCTGGTATCAGCTCGCCTCAAGAGCTCAAACAGAGCCGCTAGGGCAAGAAAAATACGCCCCCAAGTGGCTTTCTGCCAGTGCCAGTCGTAGCGCCAATCGATCACCGCAAGCACCAGCATGGGTAGGCTAATATACAGGCTCACGTTATATCCCATGGCGGCTAATACTGGCCCTAGGTGAGGTATTAGCCACTGCATGCTCGCAAGGCAGCCAAAGGCCGCGAGCGCTAGACTCAGGGCCGTTGTTTTGAGCAACCCTCGGTCCAGTGTAAGGCGCCAAATAGCTCCGCTTAATCCCAGCAGACCCATGGCCAACAATAGATAAACAATATTGAGCATCACTTATAGCGCAGCAAAAGCCCGCTCGGCGGCATCAAGGGTGTGTTGCAACTCTTGCTTGCCGTGGGCGGTAGAGACAAAACCAGCTTCAAATGCAGACGGCGCTAGGTACACGCCTTCGGCCAGCATCAAGTGAAAGAAGCGACCAAACTTTTTGGCATCGCAGGCCATGGTTTCGGAAAAACAAGTGACTTGAGGTTGGTCAGTAAAAAATAAGCCAAACATGGCGCCCACTTGGCTGGTGAGAAAAGGTACACCTGCGGCGTCTGCCCGCTGCTGTAGACCTTCCAATAGTTTGCTGGCATAGGTGGTTAACTGTTCGTATACACCCGCCTGACTAATCTCCTCTAGCATCACTAATCCCGCGCTCATGGCGACAGGGTTGCCAGACAAGGTGCCGGCCTGATACACAGGCCCTAAGGGAGATAAAGAGTGCATCACGTCACTACGGCCACCAAATGCAGCCACCGGCATGCCACCACCGATAACTTTGCCAAGGGTGGTTAAGTCTGGGGCGATGCCAAAGAGGCCTTGGGCACATTGAGGGCCTACTCGAAAGCCGGTCATGACTTCGTCAAAAATCAACAGTGCGCCACTGGCATCGCAGACGTCACGTAAACATTGTAAAAAACCGTCTTGGGGTGGGATGCAGTTCATGTTGCCGGCCACAGGTTCGACAATAATGCAGGAAATTTCTGAACCCAGTTGAGCAAAAGTTTGCTTTACACTACTGATGTCATTGAAGGTAAGGGTGATGGTATGCTCGGCAATACTATCTGGTACTCCAGGTGAGCTAGGCACGCCCAAAGTTAATGCGCCAGAACCGGCTTTAACTAACAATGAATCTGAATGACCATGGTAGCAGCCTTCAAATTTAACGATTTTGTCGCGTCCCGTGTGACCGCGAGCAAGGCGAATAGCGCTCATGGTGGCTTCGGTACCTGAGCTCACCATGCGCACCATGTCCATGTGGGGCAGTAGGCCGCATAACTTGTCGGCCATGTCTGTTTCCACTTTGGTGGGGGCACCAAAGCCAAGGCCATTTTCGATGCTTTTGGATACGGCAGCCAATACCTTAGGGTGGGCATGGCCTAAGATCATAGGGCCCCATGAGCCTACGTAATCCACATACTGCAAATTATCTTCGTCTGTGATCCATGCACCTAAACCGCGCTTAAAGAACAGCGGATGGCCGCCCACCCCTTTAAAAGCACGTACTGGAGAGTTCACTCCACCAGGAATGTGTTGTTGGGCAGACTTGAATAATTGGGCTGAAACAGGAGTTTGATGGCTTGGCATGGATTACTCGTAAGCTAGGGGATATGGGCGCTATTATCCCCTGAATAACACCGCCTTACTAGCCGCCATTAGTTTATTCCTTTTGTGTATATTTCAAAATCTCGTCAACCGGCAATATGCCCATAATGCTGCCATCGATATCGGTAATGAGTAGTTGCTCATGGTCCATCTTTTTACATAAATCCCATGCTTCTTTTAGGGTGGCGCGTGATGAACAAAAACCAAACTGGGTGGCAGGGTGCCCGGCCGCTTCAGTAAGGCTTACAAGTAATTTGTTGTTGAGGTCGATTTGAGATTGATGTAATACGTGATCGACATGGTCGTCGCCGTTATTGATCACCATCCAATTTAAACCTTGATCTTTGGCCTGTTGGCAGCCACTGATATCCTGGTCATGATGATGGCTAATGTCATCGTGCATCAGGCTAGTCACGCCTTGGTGGTTGAGGGCTTGGGTGATGGGGTTGGCCTGGTAGCCCATGCCTTGTTTACGCAATATTTCGATAAAGGCTGAATCTTGTTTAAACAGGTGGCTGCAACTGATGTTGGCAATCACAATGGTCGCCATGCCGGGCAGAATAATATCTGGGTTGTGGGTCAATTCCATGAGTGTAACCAAGGCAGTTAGTGGTGCCTGTAACACCGCGCTCATCATGGCACCCATGCCAAGCATGGCATAAAAACCAGGATCAGACGTAGGTCCATCGAGTAGGTAGCCACTGATGTGGCCAAGGGCGGATCCAGCACAAGCACCCATCAATAGGGTGGGACCGATGAGCCCAATAGGCATGCCTAAGCCAATACTAATCGCAGTGGCAAACAACTTAGCTAGGGCTAAGGCAATGAGTAGGCCGAGGGCGTATTGGCCTTCAATGGCTAACAAAATACTGTCGGTTCCCATGCCCATCACTTGAGGTACGTAATACGCCAGACAGCCAGTAACTGTGCCAGCCACAAGCATACGAGCTAATACCGGCTGGGCACCAAAGCTCAACATGCTGGTGAGGGTTTTGGTGAATAGTGCTGCCATAGCACCTAAAATGACGCCGTAAACTAAAATTAATGGCATCTCTTGCATGCTGGCCATGCTGATCTCAGGCGCCATAAAGGCCATTTCTGCGCCGTATAGGCTGTTGTGTACTAAGGTGGCGGTAACGGCAGCAATGATAACAGGGGTAAACCCCATGATGCTGTACTCGAGCATGACTACTTCCATGGCAAAAATAACCCCGGCCATGGGGGTGTTAAAGGAAGCTGCAATGGCTCCAGCGGTGCCGCAGCCTACCATCAGGCGAACACTGTTGTGGGGTAGCTTGAAAAAGCTACCAATTTGGGAACTGACGGCGGAGCCTAGGTGCACTGCGGGGCCTTCGCGGCCAGCCGATTGGCCGGTGAGAATGCCAATGGCACCCCCCACAAACTGCACGAGTGTGTTTTTGAAGGGCATCTTGCCTTGGTGGTAGGCCATGCGTGCCATGACGTGCGCTACGCCGCTTTTACGCTCGTCTGGCTGGAATAACATGAGCCATAGGCCTATAAGCAAGCCACCAATCACGGGTAGCATAAAATACCAAATAGGATCTAATTGCTCGAAGCTCTCTGCTGTGCCGCCAGGTAACCAGTGTTCCAATGGCAGTTCAAATAAACTGCGAAATGCAACAATGACTAAGGCGGCGGCAACGCCGCTTATCAAACCTAAAAAACTGATTTGTGGCAAGGCATCGGTATAGGCTAAGCGCCGGCGAAAATGGTTGGCTCCAAAGCGGCTGGGATTGAGACGCCATGCTAAGGCTTGTCGTAGGTAAAACATAGGCTATAACTCGTTAAGGCTGTATTGTTATCTTTTATATACGAGCGGCGATTGATGCAGTTTACAATATATTGTGATGGGTACATAGGGTAAACTGGACGACCGTAGTTTACCTAGGCGCAAGCACAGGGTTAGAGACATAAATGTATGGACAAAAAATTTGGTTTAGACGAGTTTATTGGTCTTACAATTAAATCTGCGCGCAAGGCTGCCGGGTTAAAAATTGTCGATGTTGGGCAGATGTCGGGCATCAGTCAAGGCATGATTAGTAAGATTGAGAATGCGCAAGTTTCACCCAGTTTAGATTCCCTTAATCGCCTATGCGACGCCATAGGTATGCCGATATCTCAATTGTTGAGCAACTATAACCGCGCCGACGGTGATGCCCACTTTACCAAATCTGGAGAAGGTTTAGAGGTGGTTAGGCGTGGTACAGACAAAGGCCACGAGTATCGGTTATTAAACTATCAGCGTGGTGGCACGCGCAATTTTGAACCATTTTTAGTGACCATGGATGACCTTTCCGAGGTATTTCCTTCGTTTTCTCATCCTGGGGAAGAATTCGTTTATATCGTTGAGGGGTCATTGTCATATCGACACGGCAATCATATATACCGCTTAGAGGTGGGTGACAGCTTGACCTTCGAGGGCAATGTGCCCCATGGACCGGAGCAGCTCCACAGCGTACCTGTGAAACTACTGTCGGTGATTAACTACTCAGCATCACACTAGTCTAAAAGGCCTGGCCTGGAATCCAATTGGTGCCTACTAGGGGTACTTTGGCCATGGCCGCTGATTCCACTGTTAATGCCACCATGTCTTCAGGTTCCAGGTTGTTAAGGTTGCTCTTGCCACAGGCACGGGCCAGGGTTTGAGCTTCTAGTGTGAGTACGCGAATATAATTGGCTAACTTACGTCCTCCATCCACAGGGTTTAAGCGTTGAGCTAGTTGTGGGTCTTGGGTGGAGATGCCGGCAGGATCTTTGCCCTCATGGTAATCGTCATAAAAACCAGCAGCAGAGCCGATCTGCTTAAACTCTTCGTCATACTTAGGGTCATTGCAACCCAAAGCCACCAATGCTGCGGTGCCAATGGCCACCGCGTCGGCTCCTAAGGCCATACACTTCGCCACATCCGCGCCATTGCGAATACCGCCAGAAACAATAAGCTGAACTTTACGATGCATACCCATGTCTTGTAGCGCTTGAACCGCTTGCGGTATGGCTGCCAATGTGGGGATGCCAACATGCTCAATAAATACCTCCTGAGTGGCCGCGGTACCCCCTTGCATGCCATCCACTACCACGACGTCTGCACCCGCCTTAACGGCCAATTTAACATCATAGTAAGTGCGGGTTGCCCCGATTTTGATATAAATGGGGATTTGCCAATCGGTGATTTCCCTGAGTTCTTGAATTTTGATGGTCAGATCATCGGGGCCTGTCCAGTCGGGGTGACGACACGCTGAACGTTGATCAACGCCTTTCGGTAAGGTACGCATGCTGGCCACACGATCGGTTATTTTTTGGCCTAACAACATGCCACCACCGCCGGGTTTAGCGCCTTGGCCGAGGACGATTTCTATGGCGTCGGCTTTGCGTAGGTCATCTGGATTCATGCCATATCGCGAGGGTAAATATTGATACACCAGTTTGTCTGATTGACTGCGTTCTTCAGGGGTCATGCCTCCATCACCGGTGGTGGTGGAGGTGCCCACTGCAGATGCACCCCTGCCTAAGGCTTCTTTTGCATTGGCTGACAATGCGCCAAAACTCATGCCTGCAATAGTGACTGGGGTGTCGATCACGATGGGTTTTTGAGCAAACCGAGTGCCTAAGGTGACGGACGTGTCGCAGGCTTCACGATAACCTTCTAATGGGTAGCGTGACATGCTGGCGCCCAGAAATAGCAGGTCGTCAAAGTGAGGTAGCTTGCGTTTGGCGCCAAAACCACGGATGTCGTAAATGCCGGTCTCGGCTGCGCGACGAATTTCCGCCATGGTAGTGCGGTCAAAGGTAGCCGATTCACGTAAATTATCCTGTTGGTGATTGTTGTTCATGGGGATGGTTTCCTAATAAGCGTTATCAACTTTAAAGTTATACAGCTGGCGTGCAGAGCCATAGCGTTTGAATTGTGAAGGGTCTTCCTCGGCACCGGCACTTTTTAATAGTTGTTTGAGCTGCGTAAGGTGTTTTTTTGTCAGCGGTTTTTCAACGCAGTCGGCGCCTAAAGACTGCACCTTACCTTTGACATAGATGACGGTTTCGTACAGTGAGTCGCCTAAGGCTTCGCCGGCATCACCACACACCACCAGAGTTCCGGCTTGCGCCATGAAACAACTCATATGGCCTACATTACCTTTCACTACAATGTCGCAACCTTTCATAGAAATGCCGCAGCGTGCGCCGGTATTGCCGTCGACAATCAGCAGTCCACCATGGGCCGTGGCGCCTGCCGCTGAGGAGGCGTCACCTTTCACATGCACCGTGCCGGACATCATGTTTTCCGCCACCCCCTGGCCTGCATTGCCATGCACAGTGACATGAGCCAGTTGGTTCATGCCGGCACAAAAGTAGCCTACGTGGCCATGAATGTTGACCTCAAGATTTTGATTGAGACCACAAGCAATGTTGTGCTGGCCGCTGGTTGCACTGACTTGCCATTGGGACTGGTCGAAGTGGTTGCATTGGTCGTGTAATAGCTGATTGAGCTGCCGTACGCTGTGTTCTGCTAGGTTAATTGACTGCATGTCATCTCCAATTGAACTATCTTATTTTTAGCCTTGCTGGCTGTCGCGCTGCCACGAATAAATGGTTGCTGGTTCTGGTTCCCAGATACGCGCGTGTTCGATGTTGACTAAACTGGTGAGGGCTTGGTACTCAGAAGCCATGGCAACGTAATCATCTGTTTCTGCCAACACCGCTGGTTTACAGGCGATAGGATCCCGGATGACTGCAAAACCATTCTTGGTGCCTATGGCCAGGGTGTAGAAACCATCCAAATCTTGTAACGCGTGCTTCAACGACTGATCCAGCGTATCGCCTTGGTCCATGCGCCAGGTGAGATACCCTGCGGCCACTTCGGTGTCGTTTTCGGTTTTCATTTGGTAGCCATGATAGGCAAGCTCTGTGCGTAAGCGATTGTGGTTAGAAAAAGACCCGTTATGCACCAAACATAAATCTTGGCCGGTAGAAAACGGGTGCGAACCTTCTAATGTGACGGCTGATTCTGTTGCCATACGGGTGTGCCCAATGATGTGGCTGCCTTGCATGGAGGTTAGATTGAAGTCCGTACTTATCTCGGCAGGCAGGCCTACAGCTTTAAGGATCTCTATGGATTGGCCCGCACTTAATAGCGCCACCTCTGGTGCATGAGTGGCAAAATAATCGCTTGCCGTTTGTGCATCAGTAGCCACCTTGAACACGGCGGCATGATGGTTACGCATAAACGCCACGCTCACGGCTAGATGGGTTTGAGCGCGATCAGCTAAGGTGTCCCAATCGTACTCAAGGTCAGGGTGGCGCAAGGTGATTTTGGTAGATCCGTCGAGCACTTGATCACCATAAATGGCAAACCCCGCACTATCGGGACCGCGGCCTGTCATCGCCTCAAGCATCGGAGCAAACATACTGCCAAGTTGATTTTCTAAGGATTGGTTTTTTAGGTAGAGACCTACAATTCCGCACATGGTTTGTTCCTTTTAATTCTCAGTTGTTAGGTAACATAGGCTTAAAATAATTCGAGATAACGTTTGCGTTCCCATTCGGTGACGTAGCGGCAATATTCAATCCACTCGTCGCGTTTGAGTTTGATAAATTCGTTGCATATTTCCGGCCCGATGAGGTCGATAAGTTGGGTGTCGGCTGCTAATGCATCAATGGCCTCGCCTAAGTTTTGTGGTAGCAGGTCAATGCCCGCTGCAAGACGCTGCTCGTTGGAAAGGCTGTATAGATTGATATTCTGCGCTGCACCTGGGTCTAACTCACGATCAATACCATCTAACCCCGCGGCGATGATGGCCGCGTGCACTAAATACGGGTTGCAGGAAGAATCTGGCAAGCGATATTCCAAGCGCCCGTAAGGGATACGCACCATGGCCGAGCGATTGTTGTCACCATAACAAATGTAGGCAGGAGCCCATGTGGCACCCGAGGCTGAACCACCTACCACCAAGCGTTTGTAGGAATTCACTGTGGGCGCCGACAAAGCACATAGGGCTTTGGCGTGGTGTAATAACCCTGCCATAAAGTGATACGCCATAGAGGATAGGCCCATGCCGCTGGGGTCACAGTCATCACAGAATAAGTTATTGCCTTGCGGATCAGTAATGGAAAGGTGGAAGTGCATACCGTTGCCAGCACGGTCGGCAACGGGTTTGGGCATAAATGAACAGACCATGCCCATGTCGTGGGCAATTTCCCCTGCGGCCATACGTACAAAGGTAAAGCGATCTGCAGAGGTTAACGCATCACTATAAGTGTAATTAATTTCAAATTGGCCATTGGCGTCTTCATGATCGATTTGATAGACATCAAAGTCGACGGCTTGTAACGCACCCACTAAGGTTTCTAAATATTTTCTCGAGCGTGACAAACCTTTGTAGTCATAACAGGGTTTGTCCAATGTGTCTGATTTATCAACTACAGTAACCCCCTGATCCTCATCACGGGAGAATAATGAGAACTCAGGCTCAAGCCCGGTGTTTAATGTCCACTGCCTACTCGTTAACTTTGCAACCTGCCTTTTTAATACCACTCGGCTGTCATAGGGGTAAGGTTCACCATTGACGTAACCATCGCAAGCGATGCGCGCATAACCGGGTTGCCATGGCACAATCGACAGGGTGTCTAAGTCGCCACGGGCCATGAAGTCGGGGCCGTGTGGCTCCATACCGAGCCCATTAACGGCAAAACCAGCAAAACCAGCGCCATTGTCAACAACGTCAGCTAGGTTTGCCGCCGGAACTGATTTGGTTTTGGCAACACCATGAATATCGACAAACTGAGCGAGGACAAAGTTAATATTATTGTCAGATAGAAATTGTTCGGTATTGTTGGTCATGAGGCTCTCCGAAAGGTTGTGAATAAATATTTCCTGTAGGGAATGAGCGACAAATACTAGCAGAAAAATTCACCAATGAGAATTTTTATTTCCCAACAATAAAGTGGCCAATAATAACGCCTCAGTGCGGTACGGCTACTGCTAATGTTGACTTAGCTGTGTGGGGCATTATCATAGGCCGGTCGAAACTAAATTATTGTTATATCCATGAACTTACCTAAGCAAAAAGTTGCTATTGTCGGAGGCACTGGTTACACCGGTGTTGAACTATTACGTTTGTTAGCGCGTCATCCTCAAGTTGAAGTCTGTGCGATAACTTCGCGCTCTGAAGCCGGTAGGGCGGTGTCGGATATTTACCCAAGCCTGCGTGGTGAATATGATTTAGCCTTCACAGAACCGACGACGGAAACCTTGGCCCAGGCCGATTTAGTGTTCTTTGCCACACCCAACGGAGTGGCCATGAAGCAAGTGCCAGCATTGCTGGCCGCGGGCACTAAGGTAATTGATTTGGCTGCCGATTTCCGTATTCAGGATATTGATGTTTGGTCGCACTGGTATGGTATGGATCACGCCTGCGCCGAACTGGTTGCTCAGGCCGTGTATGGGTTGCCAGAAGTCAATAAAGAGGCCATTAAACAGGCCAGTTTAGTGGCTAACCCTGGTTGTTATCCTACTGCTGTTCAATTAGGTTTATTACCACTGATTGAACAGGGTTTAATCGCCACTGATCACATTGTGGCCGACTGTAAGTCGGGTGTGAGTGGTGCCGGCCGTGGCGCGGCCGTGGGCAGTTTAATGTGCGAAGCTGGGGACAGTTTCAAAGCCTATGGGGTGGCGGGTCACCGCCACTTACCAGAAATCAAAGAGCGCCTTGCAGTGGCTAATGACGCGCCAGTCGGCGTCACTTTTGTGCCGCATTTAACGCCAATGATTCGTGGTATTCATGCCACGTTATACGCCCGCTTAACCAATCCACAAGAGTCATTAGAAACCATTCAGGCGTGGTTTGAGTCACGTTATATTGACCATCCATTTGTGGATGTGATGCCCTTGGGTAGCCACCCTGAAACGCGCAGTGTGAGAGGCTCCAATATCTGCCGAATTGCGTTACACCAGCCGCAAGGAGACGACACCTTGGTCATTTTATCAGCCATAGATAATTTGGTGAAAGGAGCTGCCGGGCAGGCCATCCATAATATGAACTTGATGTTGGGTCTGGAAGAAACTGCAGGTTTGAGTATTGTGCCTTTGGCGCCGTAAGATAGCGCTCAGTAATACTTGACTAAATTACTAGGTTAAGCGCATAATTCTCGGCCTAAAAATGTTGAAGAGAGCATTATGCCCAACACCGACGAACATGATTACATTGATGCCATCCCTCCAGCCATGGGGTTTACTGATGCTGCGGCAAAAAAAGTATCGAATCTCATGGAAGATGAGGACAACCAAGCCTTACGTCTGCGTGTGTATGTGACTGGCGGCGGCTGTTCCGGGTTTTCTTACGGCTTTACTTTTGATGATAAAGTTGCAGAAGATGATACCCAAATTGAAAATGGCCAAGTCACCATGGTGGTGGACGCCATGTCGATCCAATACCTCATGGGAGCCACTGTAGACTATAAAGAAAGCCTGCAAGGCTCTCAGTTTTCGGTAACCAACCCCAATGCAACAACCACCTGTGGTTGCGGTTCAAGCTTCTCCATCTAACCCTCCAAGCGGTATTAATTAGCTGCCAATGGCGTGCCGAGTTTGTAGGATTCTAGTTGCGCCAAAATGGTATTTGCCGCGGGTTTAAAGTCTTGCATTTGTTGCGTGTTGAGCGGTTGGACGTTAGGGAACTTCACTTTTAGCGGATTTTGATGTACGCCATTGGCGCGGAACTCGTAATGTAGGTGCGGGCCGGTGGCCAGTCCTGAAGAACCAATGTAACCAATGGTCTGGCCCTGTTTGACTCGGCTGCCTTTTTTAACTTTGCTGTTGTACTTGGACATATGCGCATACAAAGTGGTGTAGATGCCTGCGTGTTGGATTATCACAGTTCTGCCATAACCACCCTTGGTGGCGCGCCAAATTACCTTGCCGTCACCTGAAGCTTTAATTGGAGTGCCAGTGGCTGCGGCGTAGTCCACCCCTCTATGGGGGCGGCTGGTTTTTAAGATGGGGTGTTTGCGGTTGGGATTGTATTTTGAGCTGATGCGGAAAAAATCCACTGGGCTGCGCAAAAATGCCTTACGCATACTGTAGCCTTTGGGGGAGTAATAATTACCGTCGGTATGGCGTATGGCGTTAAACACTTTACCTTGGTTAACGAACTGGGCCGCCAAAATGTGGCCTTCGCCTATCTTTTTGTCATCCAGGTACTTCTCTTCATAAATGACTGCAAACTGGTCTTGCTGGCGAATATCTAGGGCAAAGTCGATGTCCCATCCAAAGATGTGGGCTAGCTCCATGAGTTTCTTTTGGCTTAAGCCGGCCTTTTGGCCATCGACAAATAACGAGTTAGTGATCACGCTTTGTATAAAGCGAGTTTCTACATCGGGTTGGCGTGTAAAGAATTCAACCTGATATGCGCCTTGGTCATCACGGGCAACGATAACCTGTTGCAAAGGGTTTTTAATATGGCGAACTTTTTCCAGCTGACCTGCAGCGATGGCAAAGTCGAGCTGTTCGCCCGGGTAGAGCGTGCGTAAGGCTTTTGACTTTTTTGTGGCTGTGGCAATGCGGTGCACGTCTTGTGCATTCAAACCAACACGGTGAAACAAAGTAGATAAGTTGTCGCCCGACTTTACCGTGACCGATCGCCATGTATCAGGCTTAACTGTGACTTGTGTCTCAGCGGGAGAGTGAGAGGCAGCGGATTGTAATTTAAGGCTGATGTCGATTGGCTGACTGACAGTCTGGCTTGCGTTAGTTGGGTCAGCGCTATGGTTGGGCCATAAGCCGATGATCAGCATGGCTGAAAACAAAACCACTAAAATAGCCAAATAAGGCTTGGGAAAATGTTGTAAAAGTTTAGCGACGGCGGACATAAATACAGACAGTAAAATAAAGTGCGCCTATATTACATCAGAATGACCGCTATTGGGCGCCTTTCAAGACTTTTCTATTGCTATCAAATAGCGCTAAAATAGGCGCTTTTGTGCCAGCTGCTTTAATTCAGCCTTGGCGCCCATGCTAACACCACCAATAAGCGACATATTATGACTGCTGTAGACACCAACTTACTCGCCGATTTGCAAATGCGCGGGTTGGTTAATCAAATGACCTCTCCCGAAGATTTAGCTGAGCACCTTCAGCAGCCACGGGTGCTTTATTGTGGTTTTGATCCCACAGCAGATAGCTTGCACATTGGTAGCTTAGTGCCTTTACTGGTATTGCGCAGATTTCAACAGGCTGGCCATAAACCCTTGGCGCTGGTGGGTGGTGCAACAGGCATGATTGGAGATCCGAGTTTTAAAGCCCAAGAGCGCAAGCTCAATACTGTCGATATCATTAATCAATGGGTTGATCGTTTAAAGGCGCAGGTGTCTGCTTTTATCGAATTTAATGACCAGTCAAACAGCGCCGAGGTGGTGAACAACCACGACTGGACCAAAGACGTTGATGTGCTGACTTTTTTACGTGACGTGGGTAAACACTTCTCGGTAAGTGCCATGATTCAAAAAGAATCAGTTAAACAGCGCTTGGATCGTGACGGTGAAGGCATTTCCTTCACCGAGTTTGCGTATATGATTCTTCAATCCTTTGACTTTTCAGAGCTGTACAAGCAATACCATTGTAGTTTGCAAATAGGTGGCAGTGATCAGTGGGGTAATATTACCGGTGGTATCGATCTCACGCGCCGTCAGCATCGCGCACAAGTGTTTGGTCTAACTTTGCCCTTAGTGACTAAGTCTGATGGCACGAAATTTGGTAAAACAGAAAGCGGTACCATTTGGCTTGACGCCAAAAAAACCTCGCAATACGCCTTTTACCAGTTCTGGATAAATAGCGCTGATGCCGATGTCTATCAGTTTCTACGTTACTTCACCTTCTTGAGCGAAGCGCAGATGGTGGCTATCGAAGAGCAAGACAAGGCTGCATCAGGCCGGCCTCAAGCCCAAGGGGTATTAGCCTCAGAAGTGACTGGCTTAGTTCATGGTGAAGAGGGTTTGCAGGCAGCCTTGCGCATTACTGAGGCATTGTTCTCTGGCCAGTTAAGCCAGTTAACTAGTGGCGACTTGCAGCAGTTGTATCTGGACGGTATGCCAGCTTCCACGACCGCCGAGTCGGAGCTAACGCTTGTGCAAATTTTAGTGGAGTCGGGTTTGGCCAAGTCCAATAAGATGGCGCGCGAGTTTATTAGTAATAATGCCGTTAGCATTAACGGCGAAAAAGTATCTGATGTGGATGCCCTATTCAATTCAACTAGCGGATTACATAAGGAATTTCACGTTATTAAGCGTGGTAAAAAGCTATTTCATTTACTTCGTTGGCAAGCATAAAGCTGTGCGAGCGAATTAATTTAATTATTTATAAAAAGCGTGTTGACAAACCATCTCAGTTCTATAGAATACGCCACCTCGGTTGAGCAGACAGCTTTACAACAGAACACTCAATCGACCGCTCTTTAACAATTTAATCAAGTAATTCGTGTGGGCGTTTGTTGGATTGGCAATAAGACCTAAACATTGTTTAGGCAACGATCAAACAGACGACTCGTGAATTCATTTA